>CCXY01000110.1_pt1 | contig 20584 bp, 17 predicted proteins | sample 244351 | NCBI WGS metagenome assembly CCXY01 (sample SAMEA2779768, study PRJEB6121) | groundwater metagenome | isolation source: sulfidic groundwater | reverse complement strand
CCATGCATTCTTTTCATTTGTCAAGTAAAATATTGATTTATATCAACTGAATTTGATGGTCAATATCCTAGATAAAAATTAGAAATAAACCCCTCAAATCCGTTAATATTAAAATTATACGTGTTATTTTTCATTGTGTTATTTTTCATTGTGTTATTTGGGGAAGAATATAAATAAATTCCATAAATATTTGAATTTGCAGTATTATTGGTCAAAATATTATTTGAAGAATCATATATGGAAATTCCATATTCTTTATTTGAATTTGCAGTACTGTTAATGATAGTATTATTTGATGATGTTTGTAAAAAAATTCCATTACTGTTTAAGTTTGTCTTGCTATTACTAATAATGTTGTTTAACGAATTTTTTAGATAAATTCCATAATTATTATTTAAATTCGTCGTAATATTAGTCAGGACATTATTTAAAGATTTCTCTATATAAACTCCATGTTTGTTATTTGAAGAATTTATATTTGTAAAATTTGAATTTTCTGTTAAAAAAATAAATAATTCATTATTTTTTAAGATATTAGAGCCGGCAATTGTAACATTGTTTATATTTGAATTGTCTGCATTGCATAAAATTAATTCTGAAACTATTTCGTTTGATAAATTCACTGAATGATTAAAAAATTTGATTGGGGTATTTCCAGAACCAATATTATTTTCTAAAACATTATTACAATATTCACTTGAATAGTTAGGTTGAGGGTGTCCAACTAATGGCTCCCAATAGAAATCAATATAAAAATCAAATTCACTATTTTCTTTTATTGTGTTATTTATTATAGTATTGCTTGAAGAACGGGATAAATAGATTCCATAATTATTTGAACTTAATGTGTTATTTACTATTGTATTGAAGTTGTTGTTCAAATAAATTCCATAAGTAAAGTTATTAATTATGCAATTTTTGATTATGCTTTCTCTTATGTCTTTTATTCCAATATTCCTTTTATCATTGTTACCATTACCAATAATCTTATGTCCCTGACAATCAAATGTCTTATTGTTAAAACTGATAGGTGAAAAATATAATGTTATGTCTTTGAGCAAAGTAACAATCGGACAATTAGAATTATTCAATTTTTTCATACATTGATTATAACTTGAACAATTACAATCAATTTTACAGGTATTAGTACATCCAAATATCTTGTTTGTATCATTCCATCCATCAGGATTGTTACAGGTATTATTATGTCCCAAACTTGATTCCCAATTAGATGAATTAAAGTCAAAATCATTCTCACAAACGACATTTGAATTTATAATTGAATCAGAATCTCGCGAAGAGATTCCAATGTTGTTGTATAAAATTTCATTTCTTTCTATCGTGTTATTTATATTTTTAAGAGTTCCTATAAAAGAAAATGTAGAAAGCATAATACCTTTTGTGTTTTCCAAAATTTTATTTTCCAAAATTTTATTGGAATGTGAATTTAGAATGTTAATTCCCACACTGGTCGAAGAAGTTATTGTGTTGTTAGTGAGGTTATTATTTAAGGAAGAATATAAAGAGATTCCATAACCATTTGAATCTGCTGTGTTGTTCGTTAGGATATTATATGAAGAAGAAGATAGATACATTCCATTCTCGTTTAAGTTTATCGTGTTGTTAGTTATATTATTATCATTTGAAGAGGATAAATAGATTCCATTCTCACTTAAGTTTATTGTATTGCTATTTATACGGTTGCCAAAAGAGGAATCTAAAGAAATGCCATATTTATTTGAGCTTAAAATGTTATTCATTACAAAATTATTTTGTGAACTTGAAAGATAAATCCCCGCACCGTTTATATATGTTTCTCCAAAAGTGGCATTTATTGTGTTGTTTAAAATTTTGCTGTTTGTTGTATTCACAAGCAATATTCCATGAGAATTGTTGTGTAGATTTAAATTTTTAACAGTGATATTGTCACAAGAAATTAAAGCAACAAATCCTGCATTGTTTATTTCATTAATTTCTGCATTTTTACAATTAGCGGGAGCGTTCTTTTCATTTGTCCAATAATACATTGCATTTCCGTCAACTGAATTTGATGTATCTATGTCTTGATAAAAATCGTTAAAAATGTTAAAATTGTAATTATTATTAAACATAGTATTGTTTCTTAAAAAATTGTTTGGAGAATTTTTTAAAACAATCCCTTTATCATTTGAGTATGTTGTGCTGTTTATTAATGTATCGTTTAAAGAAGAATCTAAAGCGATTCCATTACCAAATCCGGAGATTATGCAATTCCTGATTGTAGTATTTTGGTTGTTATTTAAAAAAATTCCATAAGTTGGAGCAGGCATTGAAGCCCCTTGAGAAACATAAAAGGCATTTCCTGTAATTATATTTTCCTGGCAATCAAAAATTTTGTTGTTGAAACTTGAAGGATTTATACATGTTCCTGTGTAATTTGTAATGCTCGCATTAAGGCATATAGTTTGCCAAGAACTTGCCAAATTTATTTTTGAACTGCAATCTTCACATGTTGAACAATACACATCACAGGCATTCACATTTCCTGATATTAAAGCTAAAAGGAAAATTAGCACAATAATTTTTTTCATTTTAATTTTTTCTTCATAAATATTAATTTTTTTAAATTTTTATGTTCTTGTGTGTAATTATTAATTTTATAGATGTTTGTTTAATTTTTTACGATAATATGTTTAAACTTTAAAAAATTTTTGTATAAATAAATTAAAACTTAATATAAATATAATTGAATATGCTCAATAAAGAGTGGAGGTTACTTGTGATTTTTTAACTGTTATAAGTGATTTACCTTTAATATTGAGCAAATACATATAATTAATAAATTTAACCAATAATTTAATCTAAAATTTGTTTTTTGAGATTATTTGTTTTTTAAATGTATTTCTTAATTGATTATAGAAAGAATGACATACTCTATTCAAATTCACAATCTCTCTTTAAAACTCGGAAAATTTGAATTAAAAAACATAAATTTGGAAGTTAATCAGGGCGAATACTTCGTAATTATCGGGGAAACCGGAGCGGGAAAAACAATACTGCTTGAGTGTATTGCGGGCTTACACAAATACAGCGGAAAAATTTTTATTGACGGAATTGATATTGGCAATGTTCCCATAGAAAAAAGGAATATCGTTCTGGTTTATCAGGATTATGCGTTATTCCCGAATTTAAATGTCCGGGACAATATAAAATTCGGATTAAAAATCAGAAAATTCCGCGAAGAAATGATTGATGAATATGTCGGCGAAATTTCAAAAATTTTAAAGATATCTCATTTGTTGAACAGGAATGTTGAAAATTTAAGCGGCGGAGAAAAGCAAAGAATATCATTAGCAAGGGCATTAGTTATAAATCCGAAAATTTTGCTTTTGGATGAACCGCTTGCCGCATTAGACCCGAATACACAAAATGAAATTAAGACCTTCATAAAAAAAATTCACAAAGAGAGAAATTTAACAACCATTCATATAACCCACAATTTTGAAGAAGCAATATCCTTGGCGGATCGTCTTGCAGTAATTCACAACGGAGAAATTTTGCAAATAGGAAAATCAGATGAAATTTTTAGAAATCCCAAGTCGGAATTTATCGCAAAATTTATCGGAGCGGAAAATTTATTTGAAGGCATCAGCAATGTTAAAGACGGAATTGCTGTTATTAAGATTAATGAAACAAATATATACTCAACAAATTTGAATGAAGGCAAAGTTCATTTGCTCATCCATCCGGAAGGCATTCTGATTTCAAAACAATGTTTTTTATCAAGTGCGAGAAACAGTTTCAAGGGAAAAATATCTCAAATTTCAAAAATTCCAAACCGGGAAAGTATAATAAAAGTTATTGTTGATGTCGGAATTCCGCTTGCTGTTTTTATAACAAAGCAGGCGTTTGAGGAATTAAATTTAAACATCAACGGCGAAATTTATGTTTATTTCAAGGCAAGCGGGGTTTATGTGTTTTGAATTGTTATTTTTTATTATTCATCGTTTCGGTTTCTATCCGCAAATTTATCCCGCAACCACTTATTTCTTTATAATGAACTCAGTATATCCGCACTTTCCACAGTTATACCTGTCATTGTGCTTTGCCATGAATATACCATCTCCGCATCTCGGGCAAAATTTTGTCGTTCTGGTTAGTTTATTGCCCTCAATCTTATAATTTTCACTTTTTTTGGTTGTCTTTACCTTTTCTTTCGCTGCTGCCATCTTAGAACATTATGTAAAATTTACGCTATATAAAATTTATGCTTAATTTTATTTTTATTTTTCTTGCTATTTATTTTGCTATTTATTTATTCTTTTATTTATTTCTTTGCAGGTGCTGCCGCTCCTTTCTTTTTACCTTTTACTTCTTTCTTCTTTTTTACGCCAAGAATTGCATTAACTTTCTCATCGCTTAAATTTTTCTTTAAGACAGGCCTTGTTTCTACCTTCATAGCATTTTCATTATCATAAATCTTTGCATATACATCGGAATAATGCACTCCGAACGGCTGGTTTATATTATCAATCACAATTAAGGCCTTGTCTAAATTTAACTTTGCTGTAATTGCACCCTTTATTTCATTTAATTTTGGTGTTGGTTTCTTCCCTTCATAAGATATCTTTAAATTTAATTCTTTCCTTTCTAACAATCGGTTGTCCTTTTCGTTTAAAATTTCTGTATCCACTTTAATTTTAAATTTTTAAATTTCAATAATTAAATATTTTTAAATTTCAATAATTAAGTTTACAAACAAAGTTAATTAGATTTAATTAAAGTAACTATTCAGCCACCCAAAAAATTAAAGGTAAATTTTTTGACTTTTTTAAATTTTTTGAAATTTTCACAGGTAAATTTTTGTACCCTCTGAATAGTTACTAATTAAAATTTACACAACTAATTAGGATGCCTTTATTAAATTCATATTTCAAAATTTTGCTTTTAAATTTTTATTTATTTGTGTTAAATCCATCGTAATCGTGGACCGGCATAACCTCTTCGTATTTCTTTTCATGACCGTTGTGTTTTGTATCTTCATCTGTTTCATCATTTTTGCATTTAAACAAATAGCCCAAAACAAGTCCTGCAAGCATTCCGCCAAAGTGTGCGGCATGAGCTACCGGTTCTCCTAAAATTAAGTCGGGAACTGTAACAAAAAGGAAATAAAATATTATTCCTATAAATCCGAGTATTCCTTCACCCATAACCATCGTAAAAATGAGTCCGAGCCAGGGAACATGAGGAAAAAATTTTAAAATTTCTGATTTTTCAGCAATATCCTCGGCATTTTTCGGCTTTGCCATTGCGAGAGCAGCCATTACGGCAAAGACAGCACCCGAAGCACCGACAGCAGTGACGGAAGCCGCTCCTTCATCAATAACAGGATAAATTACCCATGCTAAATTTCCCGCAATTCCTCCGATAAAATAAACAATGATAAATTTTTTCCAGCCGATAAATGCTGCCAAAGTTATTCCGAAAACAAAAAGGAATATCATATTGCCGAAGATGTGCCATTCATCAAGATGGGTAAATATTGCTGTAATCAGTGGATCAAATTTTCCCTCCTGAAAGAAGTTATAACTATTGATTCCGTAAATTTGCCAATTATCTCCTGTTGATGTAAACGGATATGCTGCAACAGTTAGAGCAATTAAAAGTAAAACAACAATTACTGCTTTTTTATCGTTATTCATTTAAAAAATTTAGTATAAAAATTTACTTTCCGGCAAAAATATTGATTCTTCTGAATGTCTCAAAACATTTTCCTGCTTCATTTTGGGTTCTCTCAATCATTGTTTTAACTACTTTATCGCGGAAAATTTTCCTGTCTTTTTCATCGTTAATCTGTTTTAAAAAAGGCACAAGTGACGGCTGGTCTATCCACCGTGTCATTTCATCGGCGTTATCAAAATATCTATCTGTGTTCTCGCCACAAACATCAATATTAGCAAAATTTGAGTCCTTTGCTAATGATTTATACTCTTCAATTGTCGGCATATACCACGGCCATTGAAATTTCTCAAAGTATTTATGAAAGTCCTCATATTTAATTACTTCTTTAACAACGGCAAAAAAATTTGTGCAGTTGCCATCTCCTGCAAAATTAAATCTTATTATTCCACCCGATTTCAAAGCAGTATGGCAATTTACAAGTAATTTTTTGTGGTCTTTAATCCAATGCAGGGTGGCATTTGAAAAAATCAGGTCAAATTCATTTGAAAAATTGAGATCATTAATATCCATTAATTGAAATTTGAGATTTTTGTTCTCTGATTTTTTGGCTGTGTCTAACATCCCTTTTGAAGCATCTATACCTAAAACATATCCTTGTGGAACCATATTACAGAGTTGTTTTGTTAACACTCCGTCACCGCAACCTAAATCCAATATATTTTCATCTCCTTTTAGATTTAGTTCGGAGATGATTTTATTTCCCCATTCCTTTTGATGTTTTGAAGCATTCATGTATTTGCATCCGTCAAATTCAAAATTTGACATATTAGCATTTTTAAAGCTTTAATTTATTTTTAATTTCTTCATGTCTGCTGTGGAGTGTTGACATCGTAATTCCTGCCAAATACAATAATTCTTTCTTTGGAAAGTCCTCTCCGATCTGTTCACATGCCAAACTTATAATTGCTCCCGCAACCCCCGAAGGACCTCTCCCGGCTGTAATTCCGTATTTCTTTGCTTCCTCAAGTATTTTCTGAGCTTCTTCTTCTGCGGTATTTGAAATTCCTGTTTTTGAAGCATACAAAGCAATATAATCTTCTACATTTGTTCTTGGCGGTTTCAGATTCATGGACTTAAGTATATGTTTATAACTTCTACCGATTTCTTTTTTTGATATCCCGCTTTTTTCCCCGATTTCTTCTAATGTTCTCGGCTCTCCTTTCTTTCTGGTTACATAGCATATTATTGCACCTATTATACTTTCTATACTTCTTCCTTTGACAAATCCCTTATCTACCGCTTGTCTGTATAAGTGAGCGCATTCCTCTTTTATTGTTTCCCCTATATCTAACAAACTGCACATTCTGTCAAGTTCCGGAAGAGCTATTGATAAATTTCTACCGGCACTGTCGCTCATTCTGCTTCTTGTTTGTAGTCGTCTCATCCTATACAGTTCAACTTTTCTTTCCACTTCAAATCCTCCCCCTTTTGCATCTCTGTCGTAGCGGTCTATTTCCGTTGTTAATCCCTTACTTACCTTTGCATCTTTTATTGCACCGCTTGCCCTTGATCTTTTTTCTTTTTGTCCGCTGTCAAATGAACGCCATTCGGCACCGGTATCTATCATTTCGGAGTCAATAATCGTTCCGCAATTTGAGCACACAATCTCGCCTGTCTTAACATCCGGAAAAGCACTTTCATAAAATATCCGGAGTTTGTCGTTTACCTTTTCGGTAAAGCCAATTGAAAAATTTTTTCCATTTTCCGAATGCGTAAAAACACATTTTAAATAAATTAGAAGGATTGCTCTGTTTTCTTTTTTAACAAGTATTTCACTTCCTTCATTGCTTATTTCGGGATCTTCCAGATCAGTCAGCAAAGTCACTTTATCAATAATGTTTTTATCTAAATTTTTCTTTAAAATTTCCCACAAGATTGTTTGCTTTTCTTTAGACCCTGAAAATTCTTCAATTTTGAACAGGTATTTTTCTCCATCACTATTGTCTGAATATATTTTTGTCCGACCATCTTCAAATATTGCCTTTTTGAGAGGATAAATTACCGCATCTCCCCCGTTTTGACAGCCGTATCTTTTATCTATCTTTATATCACTTTTTAAAGTCAAATTTCCGATTATTCCTTTTTTTCCCCTAATTTCAATCATTCCATTTTTGTAGACATATTCGGCATCTTCTAAATTTTTCATTAAATTTTCTTTATCGCCGAATTCCACAGGCATAGTTATATTTTTTTAAATACCTTTTTATTGCCTTTTGTTGTGTTTTATCTTTTTCCATCTGTTCATCAAATACGAACAATATCCCTTTACATTCCGAACACCTCATTTTTCTTTTAAATTTTTATCTTTTATTTTGGTTTTACAATTAAATTTATAAATTTTAAAAATGGAATAATAAAATAATGAAATGAAATAATAAAAATGATATAATCCCGAATAAATAAAATGAAATAATAAAAATAATTAATTTATAAATAAAACAAATAAAAAACAACAATTAAAATTTAAACTAAAATTTAAACATAAATAATGGGTGCTTTTGAAGATATATTTATAAAATATGAATTAATTGGCTTACTGCTCGGATGTTTTGCATCATCCTCTATATTGCCGCTTCCGTCGGAACCGTTAATAATGCTTATTGTAAAATTTCAACCCGCAATTTATGTGTTTATTTTTGCACTTATTGGCTCCGTAGGCGGTGCAATGCTAAATTATGTGATAGGAATCAAAGGAATTAAATGGCTCGTAAAGAGAGAGAGTGAAAAAGAAAAGAAATTAGAAATGTTGTTTAACAAATACGGGATATTTGTACTATTGGCGGTTCCATGGATTCCGTTCGTCGGAGACCCGCTTACAATTGTTGCCGGTGCTTTGAAAATGGATTTAAAGAAATTTATATTCTGGATTACAATCGGCAAGGCGATAAAAATTTCGGTAGTTATTTATGTTGCAATGACAGGAATGAACTTTTTCGGAATTTGATAAATTTTTGTAAATTTTTTAGTAACTATTCAGAGGTATTAAATTTATATTAATACACTCAAGTTTTGCGTTTTGAAAAATTTACACTTATAAATTTTAAACTTTTTTCTGCTTTATTAATGTCCATTTATAGGTAATTTGATAACTGAAACATCAAAACGCAAAACTTCAGTTAATATATTATAACCATTAATATATAAACAATTCAGAGAGTACAAAATTTTACTGAAAATTTATAAATAAATTTTCAATCTTAAAAAATATTTCAAATATTTTTTAATACCTGTGAAATTTTCAAAAAATTACTGAAAATCCACAAGATTTTCGATCTTTAAAAATCTAAAAATTTTTAAATTACCTGTGATTTTTGGGGTGGCTGAATAGTTACATTTTTTATTCATTCCATGCAACAAATTTTAAAGTTATCTTTGCTTTTTCTTTTTCTCTTGCCAATGCCTTAACCATTTCTTTATTTAAATCAACTGCCGCTTTATCAGCCATTATGGCAATAGTTCTGTCGTCTATAAATTTACTTTTCCTTACAACAATATCTTCTTCATTTGTAAGAATTAAATTTTCATTTCCGTTTGCATTGATTTCGTCTCTAAATTGATTGCAAATTACAAAAATTCGGACACCGGAATTTGCACTCTTTAACAGACCTTTAAATTTCTCTGAAAAGTCCGCAAGACCTTTATCCGCATTAACTCCGATTATGCAGTCGCCTTTTTTTGTTAAATGAGCATCTTTTGTGACTTCAAAGGTCATTTTGTGTTTGGAAAGCACATTTTCATGCCCGTAAGCACACACTTCTTCGCAAATCCCTGCATAAAATTCGCCGAATAAATTTTCAATATCTGTTTTTATATCATTGTTAATTTCAACCATTACAATTCCCTCATTTGGCTGTCCGTAAAACAAAAATGTGTCCGGCGAACAAAATTTAACGCATGGAATAACAAACAAATCTTCTTCGCCATCAACAAAAATTTTTGAATGTTTAAAATTTAAGGCATCCTTTACGATTTCAAAGGCGTCTTCCGTAAGCATTCCCGCAGGATTCCAGACCGAAAATTCCTCGCCTTTGAAATTTTCAATATTTTTCTCATCGTTGTATTCTTTATATTTGTTATAATCCTTTCTTAATGTCTTATTATCATACACGCATAAATTGACATCCCATCCGTCGCCTAACATTGAATTGCTGACAACATCACCGACGCAAATAATAAATTTATTTTTAAATTTCGCCTTAAATTTAGTCCTAAATTTTCTCAATTCTTCAATATTTTTGAATAGTTTTCCATAAGGGGTTTTAAATTTCTCCCTTATGTTGTCTGACAAAATAAAGACATTCATTTCAAAAAAAACAAAATTTAAATTAAAAAAAGGCAGCAGTTGTAATCCACCTTCTGTTTTTTGGGAATTTGTCTGAGCGGCAAATTTGCCTTGCACCCTCAGCATTGTGTTCGTTTCACAAAATTTAATGCATCGTCGGAAGAACCTCATTCTCATTTACACTAAATTATCTCGTCTCTGTACCACAATGAAACCGTCTCCGGCTTTTTCTGATTAATAGGCGGGCGGAATTTCCTTTGCTTTCGCAATCCTCCCACAACTGCTACCCGTAAAGAATTAGAATTGTGAAATTTAATATTTTATTTTTTCACAAAGTCCTTTAACAATTCAAAATTTTTTGTTATACTCGTTCCTATAAGCAAGGCATCCGCATACTTTAATGCTGTCTTTACATCCCCTTTATCTTTAATCCCGCTTTCAGCAACAATAATTCTGTTTTTCCTATTCTCTATACTTTCTGCTAATTTCAATTTATCCAGGTCAATTTCAAAATTTTTGAGATTTCTTGTATTTATTCCTATAATTCCTGCATCATAAACAAATTTTAAATCATCCTCATCATGAACCTCAACTATACATTCCATATTTAATTTCCTTGCAACATCCAAAAATTTTTTTGTTTTTTCTTTCAATACATTTGCTATCAGCAGAATAGCATCCGCCCCGTAAATATAACTTTCATAAATTTGTATCTCATCAATTATAAAGTCCTTGCGAAGCAGCGGGATATTTATTTCATTTTTATCTTTAAATTTTAAATTTCGCAGTTTTATTAAATTTTTTATATCTCCGTCAAAATTTTTATTCGTTAATATTGACAAAGCACACGCTCCGTAATCCTGAAAAATTTTTGCCGTTTCTATTACGTTAACATCCTTTATCGTTCCGAATTTAGGACTTTTTCTCTTTATTTCGGCAATAATCGGAAGTTTATATTTTGCCGCTTCTCTGATTGCTTTACTTAGCGAAGCCCTAGATTTTTGCCTTTCCAATTCTTCTCTTTTCCAGGCAATGATTTTTGAAAGTAAATTTTCCATTTAATTTTCAATAAAATTTTATATTTTCCATTTATTTTCATTTAAATTTAACATTTTTTATGTTATCGGCTTTATGTATCCTGGTTTTGGTTCGTAAAAATATCCCATTTCAAGTAATTCGTAAATTTTATCCGTCCAATTTATATTTAAAGAATAAAATTTCTCACTTTTTGTCAGTTCATTCGTAACCTCTTCAATTCCAATGACATTATCTTTCTTATTTTTTGCTAAATTTTCAACGAATTGAACAACTGTCAGATTAATTTCTCCTTGTTTTTTGTATTCTTCCTCACCCATTAACGCCTCTTTAATTTCATATTCTTTATATTCTTCAAATGTTTCTTTTTTTTCTTTCTTTTCTTCAGTGGTTGTTTTCTCTTCGGTAATTGTTTCTATCTTTTCTTCTTTCTGTTCTTTTGTCTTCATTTCTTCCTTTTGTTCTTTTGTCTCTCTTTCTTCCTTTTGTTCTTTTGTCTCTCTTTCTTCCTTTTGTTCTTTTGCTTTTTCTTTTTCGGACACCATATTTTTGTTAAATTTTTCCATCAAATATGTCAGTCCTTTCTTTCTTATTTCATGAAATTTTTCATAAATTTGTTTTGTAACTTCAATTACGCTGTAATCCTGATTTGCGTTTAAATAAATTGCCTCTCTGTAAAAAGGATTTGCATAGAGCAATAAATAAATTTCTTTATTTCCTCCGTAAAATTTTTGTAAAACATTATCCGCATCCTGCAGGGCATTTTTATTAAATGTTCCTGCAGTAATCACAAAATTTTCACCGTCATTTAAGGTTAGCATAACTCCGAATTTTGTTCTATTGCAATCAACAACTTTTCCACACATTGCTAATGTATCACAGATTCCAAATTTCATCTGCAATAAATTTTTACTATCTTTTCTAATATATTTTGCATCCTTTAAGTCCGCAGATGCACAAAAGAGGACATACATTTTTTAATTTTGCTTTGTGAATTGTTAATGAATTGTTAATGTTAATTTACTTTATAAATTATTAATCTTAAAATACTAATTTAAAATATAAGTTTAATTTAAAATATAAGTTTAATTTAAAATATAAGTTTAAAGATAATTTTAAAATGGCAAAAGCATTTGGAAAAAAAGATAAGTGGAAATTAAAGAAAAAGTATAAAATTATACTTCCGGAAAATTTCGGATCCAAGGAAATGGGGTTGGTTATTTCATCGGATCCAGGAAATTTAATTAACCGAAAAATTAAGTACTCCCTCAGAGATATTACCCAGGATAAACAAAAGCAGCATGTGAATGTAACATTTAAGATATACGAAGTAAAAGGAGACAGGGCATTGACTGTGTTTGATACATTGAATGTAGATAGAAAATATTTAATGAGCAGGATTGTCCCTGGACATACTGTAATAGATCAGCCGTACATTGTTAAATTAAAGGATGCTGATATGAAGCTTGCGGTGAATGTACTTACCGCCTATAAAATTCATACATCTCAAAAAGGAGATATGATAAAAAGAATACCTGTGGTTTTAGATCACTATAAGAACGAAGGGATGTACAATTTTTTGGAACTTGTTATTTCCGGAAGGACAAATATTGAAATTTTTAAAAATTTAAAGATAATTGCACCGGTAAGAAGGATTGAAATAAGAAACATGGAGGTCATGAAATTAATACCTATTACCAAAATAATTACTTCCGAAACATCTGCAACAGAAACAACCTCTACAACTCCCGTGCAGGAAAATTTACCTTCCGAAACACCTCAGCCATCCGATAATCAACAATCAGCAGAGCAATCAACACGGACACCTTCCGAGCAACAACCTACCGGAACGGCCTAATTGATTTCTTGCACGGAACAAAGGATGCTTGTTTGAATTTTTTTTTGATTCTTATTTTTTTGAATTTGAAATTTTTTATTTCTAACGGAAAAATAATAAAATTTATTCCTTTATGTGATGAATGGCTACTTTAATCTTAAATTCGGGACGGTGTACCTGGGGAAAATGTATCTTTTGCGGATATGGAAAAATTTACAAAAAGAGAACAAACAAGGACTTGCTAGCAATTTTAGATGATTTTTTTGCAAACCTCAAAGACGATTCGGTTGTAAAAATATTCGGAAGCGGAAGTTTTTTTGATGAAAAACAAATCTCGAAGGAAATTTTTGAATACTTTATTGAAAAAACTAAGGAAAACAAAATTTCAAAAATTTATCTTGAAAGCAGACCTGAATTCATAACAAAGGAAAAAATTTTATGTCTAAAAGAAACAAATGCAGAAATAAATATAGCAATCGGGCTTGAGTCAGCAAGTGATAAAATTTTAAAGACAATAAACAAGGGCTTTAAGGTTAAGGATTTTGAGAATGTTGCAAATTTGATTCACTCATTAGGATGTAAAGTCAGGGTTTATCTGCTTGTAAATTTACCTGCAAAGAACCAAAAGGCGGAATTAGAAAAATCAGTAAATTTTGCTTTGAATTATGCGGATAGTATTGTTTTGCTCAATTTGCTGCCTCACGAAAATTCCGAAATTTTTGATTTGTGGATTAAAGGAGAATGGAATTTTTTGGCCAAAGAAGAGTTTTTTGATTGGACAAGCAAGTGGAAAAACAACCCGAAAATTGAACTTGATGTTGAGACATTTAAATTTGTTCCGAGATTTAGGGATATGAAAATTTTAGATGGTGTCGGAGAGGAATTTTTAACACATCCTTATTTTGAGGTATGGCAGGACTATTTGCAAAGATGGTACAAAAAACAGGCAGGCAAGGATATTGTTTTATTTCTTCCGTGTTCCGCAAAGAAACCGTATTCCGAATCGGAAACGCACAAAAAAATTTTAAACATATTAAGCGATTTAGACAAAGAGAAATATGAATCCGTTCATCAGGTTATGATTTCAAATCCAGGGGTAATTCCGAGAGAGTTTGAAAATTTTGAGCCGCTTAATGCTTACAACTGGGACGAAAAATCAGAGAATGAATTTATAAAGAAAAGGTATATTGAAGTAACAAAGGAACGAATAAAGAAATATCTGCTGTCGCAAAAGTACAATAAAATTTTTTGTTTTTTAAAATATACCGAGAGTTATGAAGCGTTAAAATTAGCATGCGAAGCGTTAAATTTAAATTTTAAAAATTTATTAAAGAAGGAAACATACGAAAAGATGAAAAAAGAAGGAATAACATCAATTGTGTGTGAGGATGCATTAAATGATTTAAGAGAAAGAATAAAAGAAATTTAAAATCGGCTTAATTTTTCATTCAACGGTTGTTCCGATAAATTTCTTTCCTTCTATTGCATTCTTTAAATTTTCAAAATTTCTCCCGTTCATGATTAATGTTTTTATTTTGCTCCTTTTTATTGTTTTTGCGGCAACCAAGTCCAATATGTTATTTGCAGAAGCAGACATCTCTCCTTTATTTAAAATTTCTATCAACTCATCATAACCTATCTTTTCATATTTCTTTGCATCTTTGTATTTTTTCGGGTCTTTGTCATATACATACTCAACATTTGTTAAATTTATAAACAAATCAGCCCTAACATTTTCGGCTAACATTGCCGCAACTCCATCTGTCGTGTGCATCGGATGTGTTCCGCCCATAACAACAATTTTTTCGGGACTTTTTGATGCATCTTCTATACTTTCAAACGGAGAGAAATGGTCTGAATTTAAGGATGCCATAAGCAAACAGGCATTTAGCCGGGTTGCATATATTCCTATAACATCACAGAAGAATTCGTTTGCATGAAATTTTCGTGCCACATCAACATATTTTCTCGCTATTTTTCCTCCACCGACAACGACATAAACCTTGCATTTTTCTGAAATTTCCTTCAAAAATTTTGAAAATTTCCCGATATATTCCTTATCTATATCATCCGGGCATACCATTGAACCACCTAACGAAAAGACAACTTTCATATTTGATTAATTTAATTTAGAAATAGTAATTAATAATATAAAAATAATTACTTTTATTTATCATTTGTTCTTTTCTACATTTATATTTTTTTAAATTTTAACTCTCATCCAAAATGTCAAAAATTATATTATATACAGCAACGACATGTGTAAAATGTCCTGCCTCAAAGAAAATACTCGGAGAAGTTGTAAGGGAATTAGACCTAAGAGAAGGTTACGACTATGAAATTAAGAATATTGATGAAGGCGACAATATGATTGAAGCTTTGCAAAAACAGGTTGCGGCAACACCGTCTATATTAATTGATGATGAATTGTTCTATAACGGAGAGGTTCCGAAAAAAGAAGAAATATTAAAAATTTTAAAGGAAAAATTTAAGAAATAAAATTTTAAATTTCACTATTTCACTCATCCGCAATCTCACTCATCCGCAATCATAGTCCCGCTTCCCTTCTCCGTAAAAATTTCATTAATCAAGGAATCTTCATAAGCACAAACAATATGTGCGCTTTCCACACCTTTTTGTATGGCTCCCTTGCACGCTATTATCTTTGGAATCATACCTTCCGTTATCGTTCCGTCTGCAATCAGTTCATCACATTGCTTTAAGGTCAGTTTATTCATTAAATTTCCGTTTTTATCAATCACACCTTTTGCAGATGTCAGAACAATAAATTTTTTCGCATTCAGTTTCTGTGCAATTTCAGTTGCCGCAAAGTCGGCATTGATATTGAGAGGAGTTAAATTTTTAGTATCATTACCGAGCGGGTTAATTACAGGCAAATATCCTTGAGCGGTTAAATTTTTGAGCACACCAATCTTAACATCCTCAACCTCTCCGACAAATCCCAGATTTTCCTTTTTTCTTGCATAGATTATTCCGCTGATGCCTGCCGCATTAATTCCCGATTCATTAAATTTTTCAACGATGTCTTTGTTTATTGCCAGCAAACCGCCGATTACAACATATAGGGATTTTTCATCGGTAATTCTCTCACCGTTATAAAATTTTACCTTTAAATTTAACGATTTCATCGTGTTTGAAATAAGCGGACCACCGCCGTGAATTAAGACAACATTTATTCCGACATCCGTCAGTTCTTTTAAATTTTTCCCGACAGAAATAATTGCATCTTTATTGTTCAGAGTTGAACCGCCAAATTTCACCACGAATGTTTCGCCTTTAAATTTTTTGACATAAGTTAGACCTTCGGATATTTCCATTATCTTAAAAATTTATTAATAGACTTGTTGCAAATTAATTTGACTCATATTTTTAAGGTCGTGAGGTTGTCATAAAATTCAAAAATTTTTCGCTGTCATTTCAATTTTTTTTTGAAATATACTGAAAACTACGAGTTTTCAATCTTTCAAAATGCCGAAGCATTTTGAAATGAGAGCAAATCGAACTTATCACAAATTTAAAATAAGAGATAATGTAATTTAAACAGGCAATAAAGTTAAGTTATAAAGTATTAATTTGCAACAAGTCTAATACATGACTATCGGCTATTTAAAAAAATGGTGAAAATAAAGGTTACCATTGATATATATTACTGCCCTCCTGTGTACAGTTTTGTGTTAATGTGGCGAAGTTTAATTTCACCAAAATTTAATTTAGCCTATAGTCATGTAATATTCACATATTCATCCGAACAAAATTTTTGCAACATCATATCTCTTATGCTGTTTTAAGATATTCAAACGGTTTGTTAAAGTGTTATCCGTTGTTATTTTTCCGTCCCTGCTCTTTATTATAACTCCGAAGTCGTTAATATCCGCTTCCTTGACATTATTGACATTTCCAACTAAATTCGCATACTTTTTATCAACATAAAACACAAAATTTTCTTTATCTGAAATATCACACATTTTTTCGATGATTTCTTTCTTTTCTTGAGCGCTTAAATTTAAAATCACCTGCCGTGTTTCTTCAAATACATTCTCAATCCGGTTAAATTTCTCTTTGTCAATTTTGCCCTTTGCTTCTATTTCGGCATTTGAAATCACCTGTCTTTTTATGACTAAAATTTCATCATCTCCTTGCTTCCTTATCTTTTCTGCGTTTTCTTCTGCGAGTTGTTCAAAGTGTTTCAGTATGAAATTTACCTTATTTGAAGATGTTGCTTCTATCCCGCTTACCTTTTGTGCTGTTTCTTTATTTATTTCTTCTATAATTTTCCCGACACCGCCGTTTTCCATTTTAACGATTTTATTGTTTTTAAATTTATTGGGTTAAAATTTATTAAATTATAGTTATAAGAATTTATAAATATGCTCAATAAAGAGTGGAGGTTACTCGTGATTTTTTGACGGTTATGAGTGATTTACCCTTTAATATTGAGCAAGTTCAAAAAAACAAACAGGTATCGTATTCGCTCTCTTATTTTTTGTTTTTGCGGCGTTTGAAAAACTGCTTTGTTAGAACACGCCTCATTAAATCACCATAAACGACAAAAATACCTTCTATTTCATGTCAAAATTCTAAATTTAATGAACTACCTCGAGGCAGATCCCATAGGTATCGAATTTTAGATTTTTATTTTTATCCGAGGCATATGCGTCGGTTTTTGGTTAACCCCGAGGCAGAGCCTCGGGGAATTCCTTGATTAAAAACTGGGATAACCCTTAGCAGAATTTATAGTGAATCTATCAACATTTTGCACCCAATATACGATTCATTAATCTGCTTCAATAGTGTAAAAAGTCAGCAGATTGACTATAATTAACAAGCTTGGGACACGACCCAATATTTAAAGTTGAACTTAATTCGGGATTCCCGTTAAGAGAGTAAATTTATTTCTATTGTGTTGTTATTATCGCCCCGTCATTTGTTATTATTGCAGTATGCTCAAATTGACTTATCATTCCGTTGTCTTTTTCCCTGAACATCCCATATCTTCTTATTATATTTCTATTCACCATATCCTGAAGTATTAAATTTAATTTTATTTCCGGAATTGCCTTAAACCATCTTTTTGCGAATGGCATACCTTTTCTTGTTTCAAGCTCTTTTAATAAATTTCTTTCTTCTGCCATCCTTACCGGCTTGATTTGCATTAAACTATAAATTTCATACTTGTTTGTTTCGAGCACACTCCCTGCTCCGTCAGTAACGAACGGTTCTATCGCTATAACCATATCTTCGCTTAATGTCCGGTTTGAATTTATATCTACATTCGGAATTGAAAGACCTGCATGCAATTGGTATTGGTCAATCTGATGCCCGGTTAAATTTTCAATCGGTTTGTACCCGTAACTTTTTATGGTTTTTTCCACGATTTTTCCTATTTCAGAAATTTTTACTCCTGCTTTTAAAGTTTTTAATGCGTTTTCTAATGCCGCCTTATTTGCATCTAACATTTTTCCGTATTTTCCTGTTAAATCAATCGTATAAGCTGTATCTGCGATATATCCGTCAACAGCAGTTCCAAAGTCAATTTTAACAACACCTTCTCCGATAACCGACTCATCATTCCATGACGGCGTTGAATGTGCGGCAATGTTATTTACGGAAATATTTACTGGAAAAGCAATTTCTGCATTTTTTTCTTTTATCATATTTTCAATGGCTTCTGCAATATCCAGGGTTTTTGCATCCGGTTTTATTAAATTTTTACTCCTGTCCATAACATCTTTTGCAATTTTTCCTGCTTCAATGTATTTGTCTAATATTTGCTGTTCCATCTTAAAATTTATAAATTTTATAAAGAATTTTATAAGGTTAGAATTATGAAGTAATTAGGAAGTATATAAAAATTATTGTATAAAAATTAGAATAAAATCTTACCTGAAAAATTTGGTGATGCTAAATAGGTAATGGTAAATTTAATATTTAAACCAAAATTCAATACTGGGAAATGTTAAAATACATAAAATTGGAACTTGCTCAATATTAAAGGGTAAATCACTTATAACAGTTAAAAATCACAAGTAACCTCCACTCTTTATTGAGCATATTCTAAAATTGTTACAAAAATCATTACATCTTTATCACCACCAAAAATTTTATAAAGATTTTATTATTTAATCAAAATTTAACACATAAAAAAGATAACAAAAAAGGAACTTGCTCAATATTAAATGGTAAATCACTTATAACAGTTAAAAAATCACAAGTAACCTCCACTCTTTATTGAGCATATTCTAAAAAAGATAAAATTTTACCAAATTTAACAGATGGATATAAATTTAATCTCACTTGCCATTATTGCAATTGTATTAGTAACAACAGTATTTATTTTACTGCGGCAGAGTTACATAATAGGAGTTATATTTGCAGGTATCTGTTTCGCTTATTTCGGTATTTTTCAGCCGGATGAAATAAAATTTTTCTCGGATATAGGAATTCTGCTCTTGCTGTTTCTCATAGGTATGGAATTTGACATGAAAAAAATCGGGAAGAATGCTTTTTCAATAGTAATTATTGCATTGCTTAAATTTTTATTCATATTTATGATATGTTATCAGCTCTTTTTATTTTTGTTTTCCTATGAAATAGCCATTGTGCTCGCGAGTGCATTTACATTTTCATCAACCGCAATAGTGGCAAAAATAGCGGAAGAAAGAGGTATTCTCAAAGAGAAAGAAATACAGATGATGATTGGGGTTTTAGTTATAGAAGATGTTATTGTTATTATCTTGATGGCTTTAATATCCGGAACCGCAAACATAGAATTTTCAATTGTTAAAATTTTTATCCTGATTTTGTTTTCTTATTTCGTGCTTCTGAAAGTAATAGATAAAATTTTCGGTTTTTTTGCGAAACGAAAGGCAGAAGAAAACATACTGTTAGCTACAATTATACTCTGCATCGTAATGGCAGCACTGACAAATTTTATCGGATTTTCCGGACTGATCGGGGCGTTTATTGCGGGAAATTTAGTCGGCTCAACAAGGCACAGCGAGACAATTCAGAAAATTTTTGAACCGTTTACCATACTTTTCATTACATTATTCTTCTTTTCCGTTGGCATGATGATACATGTTGAGGAAGTAATAAACAGCTTCGCAATTATCGTTTTGTTTGTCATCCTGAATCTTTTCCTTAAATTTTATACTGTGTTTTTTCTCTATGATTCCCTAGAATATAATAAGGAACAGGCAATTCGTTCATCTGCGCTCATGCTTTCCATTAGTGAATTTTCTTTGGTTTTACTTATAGATGCAACAAATAAAGGGCTTATTGCAGGCGAAATTTTAAGTGCTTTCGGAATTGCTTTTATCATTTCGGCATTTATTTCATCTTTGGCATTAAAACCGGAAATTTTTAAAAAACTACCTGTGCTTATCCCAAAGTCCTCTCTTTTTGATAAATTTTCGTTAAGAATATACAAAACAAAAACAGGTCTTGAAGAGGAAATTACAAAAAAGGTCTATGCGGAAGGAAAAGGTCTCTGGAAGGATACGATTGCAATATTGGCGGTCTTTGCGGTTTCTTATACTTTATCTGAAGTAGGCCATATCAGAGAAGGAATAATACTGCTGATTTTATCGCTTCCGTTTACCATTCACGGCATAATTAAAATTATCAATCTCATTAAAGAAATATTTGTCATCATGCATTCGTTTTTAATAATAAGCAAACCCACACAA
>CCXY01000055.1_pt1 | contig 21942 bp, 17 predicted proteins | sample 244351 | NCBI WGS metagenome assembly CCXY01 (sample SAMEA2779768, study PRJEB6121) | groundwater metagenome | isolation source: sulfidic groundwater | reverse complement strand
ATGGCAGGAATGATACATAAAGCACACAAAGGTGTACTTTACATTGATGAAATTTCAACCATAGGAAANTCACAAATGGATTTACTTACTGCTATGCAGGAAAAACAACTTTCAATAACCGGAAGAAGTGAAATGAGCAGCGGTGCAATGGTGATGAGCGATCCTGTTCCATGTGATTTTATATTAGTTGCAGCTGGAAATTTATCAGATATGGAACATATGCATCCTGCATTAAGATCCAGAATAAGAGGCTACGGTTATGAAATTTATTTGGATAATACAATGCCGGATACAATAGAAAACAGAAGAAAATTGATTAGATTTGTTACCCAAGAAGTAATAAAAGACGGAAAAATTCTCCATTTTACAAAAGAAGCGGTTGATGTAATAATAAGAGAAGCACAGAGAAGATCCGGAATGAAAGGAAAATTAACCCTGATTTTCAGGGAATTGGGAGGGTTGATAAGAGCATCAGGGGACCTGGCAATAAAAAGAAAACATAAATTTACAGAGGCAGATGATGTAACCGATGCAAAAAAAATAGCGAGAACTCTTGAAGGACAAATAGGAGATATTTATTTAGATAAAAAGAAAGAATACGAAGTAATCCTGACTGAAGGCGTTAGTGTCGGAAGAGTAAACGGACTGGCGGTTTTCGGAGATGTCGGAACGGTTTTGCCGATTGTTGCAGAGGTTTCACCTGCGTCAAATGAAAAAAGCGGACACATAATTGCAACGGGAAAGTTGGGAGAAATAGCAAAGGAAGCAATAACTAATGTATCTGCAATTATTAAAAATTTCATGGGAAAGGAAATTTCAAACTATGATATTTATGTGCAATTTTTACAAACTTACGAAGGTGTTGAAGGGGATTCGGCTTCAATTGCTGTAGCAATAGCAATGATATCCGCACTTGAAAAGGTCGGAATATCTCAGGACGTAGCAATAACCGGATCGCTTACCGTAAGAGGAGAAGTTCTGCCTGTAGGAGGAGTAACGCAAAAGATTGAGGCGGCAATAGAAGCAGGCCTTAAAAAAGCCATAATTCCAAAGAGCAATGAGAAGGATGTGCTGTTAGAAAAAAGATACGAAGGAAAAATTGAAATTATTCCTGTCACAACTATTGTTGAGGCAATTAAGTATGCATTTAAGGACAGCGATAAGATAATGAAGAAAATGAATAAAACGGAGAATAAAGCAGAGAACAAGAAAGCCCTTCGGGCAAAGTTATACTTTCCTGATAAGTAAATTTCATACTTTATATGACGATAAAAAAGTAAAACAAGCATAAGATAAAATTTGAAATTTAATTTGTAACTATTCCAGCCACCCCAAAAATTTCATTTTTGAAATTGTATTTTTTTCGAAAATTTCATAGGTAAATTTGACATCCTCTGAATAGTTATAAAATTTTTAATATTTTGTAATCAGTTGTTCTTATGGCAGGAATCCTGTCTGCTCCTTTTATTAAATTTTTTAATTCCTCTATGCCTGCACTTCTTTCCGAAATTTTTCCAGCCGCATAAGTTATATTTTCATTCCCTATTGTTCCGTCAAAGTCATTTGCCCCGTAATGAAGTGCCACCTGTGCTAAATTTTTCCCGAGCATAACCCAATACGCCCTTATATTGTCAAAATTATTAAGCAATATTCTTGCTATGGCAATAACCTTTAAATCATCTGTCCCGCTTACGGGCATCGTTACAAGTCCTTTCTTGTACAAATTTGTGCCTTTCGGATGAAAACTTTAGACGGAATTAAAACCCAGAAACCCGTTTGTTTTTCCTGTAAATCCCTGAGTTTTAATATATGTCCTACTCTATCCTCATTGCTTTCAATATGTCCGTAAAGCATTGTCGCATTGCTCCTTATTCCTAATTTGTGTGCGGTTTCCATAACATTAAGCCATTCATCGCTTTTCAGTTTATTCGGGCAAATTTTATTTCTTATTTCATCATTTAAAATTTCAGCCCCTCCGCCAGGCATAAAATTTAATCCCGCATCTTTAAACCGTTCTAAAATTTCTTTAACGGTGCTTTTATTTTGCTTTGCTATGAAAAAAATTTCTGTTGCCGTAAATGCCTTAATTGCCAGATTTGGAAAATTTTTCCTTGTCTCTATCAGTATGTTTTCGTAGTATTCAACCTGAATTTCATCATTTAAACTTCCGACAATATGAACCTCACTTATATTACTTATTTGCCGTGCCTTTTTGATGCTCTCTAAAATTTCGTTAATGGACATAACATATCCCTTGCTGTCTACTTTATTTTTATAATACGCACATAGTCCGCATTTGCTTACGCAGATATTCGTATAATTTATGTGTAAATTTAAAACGAAGGAAACAATATCCCCGACCTTTTGTTTTCTTATCTTATCCGCTGCTATGCCTAAATTTAATAGAGCGTTTGAATTCATTAATGCAATTCCGTCTTTTTCGGAAATTTTTTCACCTTTTACTGCTCTTTCAAGGATTTCGGAAATTTCTGGGTTAAATTTCATTTTTTATTGTAACTATTCAGAGGTATTAAATTTATGTTAATGCAGTATCCCCTCAACAGGTTGTAATGAAACTAAAATTTTTAGACCTCTTATATATTATAACAATATATATGCATAAATTCCAACTTTAAAAATTGTCCAAATTTTACCTTTTTATATATTGTCACAATAGCAGAGGTTCATTTTTGGTAATTCCCGTACAGCCTGTCAATAAAACAAGGTAAATTAAATTGTATATCTCTACTTTACGGGTGCAAAATACTAAATTTTTACATTTTGCCCTAAAATTTTGAGGGGATACTTAATACATTATGATTACTAATATATAAACTATTCAGAGATTACAAAATTCTACTGAAAATTTATAAATAAATTTTCAATTTTAAAAAATATTTCAACAGGCGGTAAGGGAATGTAAAAGTTGAAGGTGAAAAAACACAAATTTTTCAAAAATTGAAGGTGAATTTTTTAGTTTCCTTACAACCTGTCAAATATTTTTTGAGACCTGTGAAATTTTCAAAAAATTACTGAAAATCCACAAGATTTTCGTATCCTCTCAATAAAACAGGGCAAATTAAATTGTATATCTCTACTTTACGGGTGCAAAATACTAAATTTTTACATTTTACCCTAAAATTTTGAGAGGATACAGATTTTCAATCTTTAAAAATCTAAAAATTTTTAAATTACCTGTGATTTTTGGGTGGCTGAATAGTTACTAAAATATATCAATAAAGACAGAGATAATTACGATGGATGTTGAAAAACCAACAGAGGATTTAATAAATCAGTGTATCGATGGTTATAAATTTTCCTTTGAAGAAGCAAAGGACTTGCTAAATTTTGACTTAAACACACTTGGCTTGATTGCAGATAAAATAAGGAATAAATTTTGCGGCAATACCGTAACATTTGTATCCGACACAACGATAAACTACACAAATATTTGTTCAAGCAAATGTAAATTTTGTGCATTTTACCGAAACAAATCCACAGGCGATGCTTATGTATTAACTATTGACGAAATTATCCAAAAAATTGAAAAAGCGGTAAATTTAGGAACGACACAGGTTTTGCTTCAGGGCGGATTAAATGCCGACATTCCACTAAGTTATTACGAAACCATTATTAAAGCAGTTAAGGATAAATTTTCCAATGTTCAGAGACACTTTTTTTCTGCCGCTGAAATTTACTTTATCGCAAAAAACAACAATTTATCTGTTGATGAGGTGCTGGAAAGATTTAAAGAGTGCGGATTGCAAAGTTTCGGAGGCGGAGGTGCTGAAATTCTGGTTGCTCAAATAAGGAATGAAATTTCTCCCGATAAAATTTCCGCAGAAGAATGGAAGGATGTTATCATCAAATCGCATAAAACAGGAATTAAAACATCTGCAACTATGGTTTACGGATTTGGCGAGAGTAAAGAAGATCGTTTAAGACATTTGTTATTTTTGCGGGACATTCAGGAACAAACGGGAAATTTTACCTCATTTATTCCGTGGAGTTTTCAGCCGCAAAATACTGCTTTAAGTTTATCAAATCAAAAGAAATTTTATACGGGTGGAATTGATTATCTTGAAATAATTGCATTGTCAAGAATAATATTTAACAAATTTTTAAAGAACATTCAGGCATCATGGCTTACAGAAGGCGAAAAGCTCGCACAGGTTGCTTTATTTTACGGGGCAAATGATTTCAGCGGAACGCTCATTGAGGAAAATGTTGTCCGAGAGGCAGGAATAAAATTTAGCGGAAAGACAAGAGAAGAAATGGTAAATTTGATAAAGCAGGTCGGAAGGATTCCCGCACAAAGAGATACATTCTACAATGTTCTAAAAGTATTTTGAAGAAAAAAGTATGAATTCAAGAAGGTTGAGTAGCAAATAGAAGTGAGCCACTTATATTTCGTGTAAATTATCAATTAAATTTTGAAGATTAAATAAAAATATCAGAACTTGCTCAATATTAAAAGGCAAACCATTTATAACAGTCAAAAAATCACAAGTAACATCCACTCTTTATTGAGCATATTTGAAATTTCCATAAAAATTTAAATTTTCTTTATCCTCTCAAACAACGCATCCGACATTAAAGGAAGTAATACTGTAACATCTCCCTCAATCGTTATGTGTTTGGCTTTTTCGTTTATCTTTCCCCACGATATTGCCTCTCTCGTTCTTGCTCCGCTTAAAGAACCGTCTGATTCCACCGCAGTTGTTATAAAAACCGCAAAATTTAACCCGTCCCTGAACTGATTCCACCATATCGTATGATGCTTGCTTATTCCTCCGCCCAACATCAGCGCTCCCGTATTCTTTGCGGTAAAAACAATATCCGCAAGTTCCTTCTCATCTTTAAATAAATTTATCCTGAAATTTTTGTGGTTTTGCCAGAACATAAACAACTGGAATCCGAATGCCCCGTCGGTTATTCCCGGAACAAAAATAGGAATGTCGTTTTTGTATGCCCAATAGACAATACTTTCCTCCGCATTTTTCTCGTTTTCAATTGCCTTTCCAAAGTCCTTGATTATTTCATGCGTTCCGAGTTCCGTATCCTTATCTTTGTAAATTTTATTCAAAATTTTTTGCATCTTTTCCTCAAGTATTATTCCGTAACTTTCATTCGGCACAAAAATATTTCCCAGACGGTTTATTCCCTTCTCTCGCAATTCAATGTCGTCAGATTCAAATTTTCCGTGATAATAATCCTTCCATATTCGTGCCAAATCATGGTCAAGTGTTCCGCAGGTTGTAATTACAACATCAACTAATTTGTGTTTTATCAAATCCTTTATTATTCCCCGTGTTCCTGTTGCTATAATGTCAGCGGGAAATGACAGGAATTTTATGCAGTTCTTCTTGTTTTCCATCGCTTCCCAAATATCAACACCATCCGCGACCTTTTTTGCCGTAAATCCGCCGCCTTCAAACATCTGGTTTATGATTTCGTTTGCGGTAAATTTTCCTGCTTTCATGTCCCTGACAGGTCTTGAATTTAAATTTTGATTCATTTTAGTAAACTTGGCTTGTTAATTAATTGTTATTAAATTTGTCTAGTAACTATTCAGAGGCATTAAATTTATGTTAATACATTGTAACCATTAATATATGAACTATTCAGAGAGTACAAAATTTTACTGAAAATTTATAAATAAATTTTCAATCTTAAAAAATATTTCAAATATTTTTTAATACCTGTGAAATTTTCAAAAAATTACTGAAAATCCACAAGATTTTCAATCTTTAAAAATCTAAAAATTTTTAAATTACTTGTGATTTTTGGGGTGGCNGAATAGTTACTTTGTTTATTATAGTCAATCTGCTGACTTTTTACACTCTTAAAGCAGATTAATGAATCGTNTATTGGGTGTAAAATGTTGATANATTCACTATAATTTTAAAATTAAAAATATTGTTTTTTGATATTTTCATTTAATCTTCAAAATTTAATTGATAATTTACAAGAAATATTAGTGCCCTACTTCTATTTGGCACATAACCAAAATGGCAATAAACCCTCGTAAAATAGAATTTTTTAATCGGGAATCCGAAACAGCGGAAATCAAAAACATCCTTGAATCCGAACCCCGTTTGATTACCTTTATTTACGGTCCGATAAACTCTGGAAAGACTTCTTTGATTCAGAAATTGATTGATGATTTGCCAAAAGATAAATATGCGGTTTTCTACATAAATCTACGGGGAAAACTTATAAAAGAATACAGCGGATTTGTTAGGGTTTTATTTAAAGTTAAGAGAAAAGAAATCTCCGAAAAGTTAACTGAAAAAGGCGAAAAGCTCGCTAAAAAGGCACTTGTATTGGCAGGAAGATACCTGTCAGGCATTCCTATAGAAAAAGATATACTTGACGGATTTCTTGATGCCAAAAGTACAGAAGATGTTTTTGAATTTTTGGAAGAGTATTTTCTGAAAATAAGTGAAACAAAGATTCCTATTTTAATCATTGACGAACTACAGGTTATAGGAGACCTGGAGATTAACGGAAAAGCAATTTATAAATTATTTAATTTCTTCATCCGCCTGACAAAGGAATTACATGTTTGTCATGTTTTTACTTTATCTTCCGATTCATTGTTCATTGAGAAAGTCTATAGTGAGGCAATGCTCCAGGGAAGAGCAAGATATTTGCTTGTTGATGATTTTGATGAAGCGACAGCAAAGAGATTTTTAAAGAAATATAAGTTTAGTGATGAAGAAATAACTTTATCTTTAAAATATGTTGGTGGAAAACCGGGATATTTGATTGAAGCCGTTGAAGCAAAGGTTGTTGGAAAAAATATAAAAGAAGCAATATCGAATATTTTAAATACGCGGAAAGGAGAAATAAAAACAACATTAAACAGAGTTAAACAATTGGGGGCTCATGTTATAATAGTAGACGATACGCATAAAATAGATTATAATTTACTGAACGGAACATTAAACAAATTCGGAGAAAGACCTTACATTAATACAATGGAAGCGGATGAAATAACAAAAACATATTTAGCAAAACAGAATATTTTATTTGTTGATCCTGTATTTAATATAATAAAACCCCAGTCAAAAATTGACTTACTCGCAATAAGGGAAATTTTAGGGTAATTAAACCATGTTGTCAAGATGGCCTTGTAATTTTGTTTAATACTATATCTCTCTATAATAATACATTCTGTGTATAAAAAACTATTTCATCTTAGATGTTTAAATGCACAAAATTATAATGTGTGCAAACAATCCAAAATTATCTTGGCGCTATGGGAATTAAACACCAAAAATTATATTCAATCTGCTGATTTTTTACACTATTGAAGCATATTAACGAATCGTATATTGGGTGTAAAATGTTGATAGGTTCACTATAATTTTAAAATTAAAAATATTGTTTTTTGATATTTTCATTTAATCTTCAAAATTTAATTGATAATTTACAAGAAATATTAGTGCCCTACTTCTATTTGGCACTCAACAGGATGTAAGGGAATTACCAAAAATGAACCATTGCTATTGTGACAATATATAAAAAGGCAAAATTTGGACAATTTTTAAAGGTGGAATTTATGCGTATATATTGTTATAATATATAAGAGGTCTAAAATTTTAGTTTCCTTACAACCTGTCAACCCATAACCATTATCCCTTGTGGAAACCCAAGTCAGCTGGATTGCTGGCGCCGGGTATATAATCCATTTTTCCTCCTGATCTTTCAAAATCTTCTCTTAACTTTTTGACCTCATATATTAAAGCAATTGTTTCCGGCTGAAGTTTTTCCTGATTCGCAAACCCTTTGGACCAAAATTTAAGAATTAAATTGCTATCTCCGAAAACCTTTTTAATTTCCTCTTTAATTGCAATCTGCAGAGCATATTTGCAAGCCAGTAATTCTCCGAAATTATTTGTAACATCTTTAAAGAGCCAATGATGCCCGCGATGATTTATATTGCTATCTGACAAAATTTTATTTAATAAGCAATGTCCTTTTTCGTCGGTTACATTAATTTCCACTCCCCGACCTGCTCCGGTACCAGAATCAAAATATATCCCTTTTTCAGCGGCTAAGTGTTTGATGTTATAATCCGCTCCAGCCGCCAACCACCTTCTAGCTTCATCTTCGGTAAGAAAGCCCTTGAATTTTGCGTCAGGAATGCCAAAAATGATTTTTTCACAGGATAGCCAGTCGGTAGTTATGCCTGTTTTTCCTTCAACCGAATAAGCATAAAACTTTTGTTTTTTCATAATTCTAAATTCTATCTTACAAAAATTTAAATTTCATCCCTTAAAAAATTTCTCTATCTGCACAACAACATCCATTCCCGCTCTTTTTTGTGCTTCTTCCGTTGCACTTGCGATATGCGGAGTAAGAATAACATTTTCCAAATTTCTAAATTCGGGATTCGGATTCGGTTCATTCTCAAAAACATCCAGGCACACACCTCCGATTAATTTGCTCTTTAACGCTCCGATAAGTGCGAGTTCATTGATTATACCTCCTCTTGAAGTATTTATCATAATTACATTCTTCTTTAGCGTCTTTATATTGTCCGCATTTATTAAATTTCTTGTTTCATTCATCAAAGGAACATGTATGGAGAAAAAATCACATTGTTTTAAAATTTCATCTATATTTTTGCAGTGTCGTGCATTTAAATTTTCATAGATTTTTTCATCCGTAATCAGCGGGTCATAAGCAAAAACATTTGCACCGAAACCATTAGCAATTGCCGCAACATTTCTTCCAATTCTTCCGAATCCTATAATTCCGAAATTTTTTTTGCAGATTTCCCTTCCTTCAAATTTCTTCTTTTCCCATTTCCCTTCCTTCATTGATTTATCCGCTTCGGAAATTTTTCTTATCATGGCTAGCAGAGATCCGAAAACCATTTCCGCTACTGATATGGTTAATGAATCAGGAGCATTGACAACCTTAATATTTCTTCCTTTTGCTGCAACCACATCTACATTGTCAAGTCCTGCACCCGCTCTTGCGATAATTTTTAAATTTTTTGCATTTGCAATAACATCCTTTGTTATTTTTGTTGCACTCCTGACAATCAGGCAGTCATAATTTTGCAATTTTTCAAGGTCGTTCAGTTTTTCCTTTCCGATTTCAACATCCGCAAACTCTTTTAATTTGTCAGTTGCTTCCTCATCAATCTCATCACATATTAAAATTTTAGGATACATTTTGTTTAAATTTTATCTGTTGTTTCCTGTTTTTATATTTTTCAAAAAATTTAATCAAAAAATTTCGCATCTTCAAGAACCTCTCTTGCTTTTAATTTTTGCGTATCATTTACCTTTATTATTACCCTTGCACTTCCTCTGTCCTCACTTGTTTGTTGATATATAAACTCAATATTTATCTTTTTTTTAGCCAGAATATCCGAAACTTTTTTCAATTGTCCCGGCTTGTTTTTAAGTGTTATTAGAAAAACATCCGACTCAACGATATTAAAATTACTCTTTCGTAAAATTTCAGCTGTCTTTTTAGAGTCATCTGTAATGAGCCGTATAATTCCGATTTCTCCAAGCCCTTCACCATTAATTGCATTTATATTTATATTTGCACTACCCATTGCTTCTGCTATTTCTGCAAGAACACCAGTCCTGTTTTCGGTTATAACCGAAATCAAAGTTGCGATATGCTCCATTTTAAAATTTTGTTTATAAATTTAAATATATCTAATCCCTTCTTTATTACTTGTTTAAAATTTGCTTCGGACACCTCCAAAATTTTCCGTCTGTCTTAACATCTGTTTTTTCTTTTGTTGTCCATCCATAAGATTTAAAATTTAAATCATACTGTTTTAGAAGTTGTCTTTCCACCTTCGGCATTTTGTTCTTTATTGCCTGCCTCTTTTTTGCTCCTTTTCCTGCTGGCCAGACCTTTTCTAATTTTATCAATTATTCCTTCTTTGCTTTTATTTTCATCTTTCTTTCCTTCTTTATTTTCCATTACTCTGCTTTCTTTCATACCTTCCAGTAATATTGCTTCGTCAGCGGTATTTTTAAGTGCGGAAGAAAAATTTTCCTTTGCACCGACAACTATTGTTGCCTTTCCCATTTCTTTGGCTTTTTTCAGAACAAAATGAAAATCGGTATCCCGTGTAACCAGAGCAATTACATTTACGGCAGGATTATAAATAGCACTTGTTGCATCAACAGCCATGCAAACATCCACATCAGACGGAGTTGTAACTACCTCATAGCCCTCGTTTATTGCTGCTTCAACTAATTTTGGAGGGGCATTTTGATTTAAATAAACGCGGCAAATTTTTATCAAACCGACGGTCTTTAAATTTTCCTTGATCTCCCTCAAACTTAAATTTACATCCTTTCTCAATACATTAGGACCATCTACAAAAATAGCTAGCTTATTCTTTTTCTTCAAAAGTTCTTTAAATTTTTCTATTTCCATCATCGCAGATGTCATTTTTTCATATAAATAAAAATATAAATAAAACTGACTTTCCGCACATCCCCCTCAAAAATGATAAAATTTACAAATTTTTTGTATCCTCTCAAAATTTTAGGGTAAAATGTAAAAATTTAGTATTTTGCACCTGTAAAGTAGAGATATACAATTTAATTTACCCTGTTTTATTGAGAGGATACAATTTTTTGTCTAAATTTTGCGAAAAACAATAGGAAATTAAAAAAATTTGATCGGATGTGCGGAATGTAGGATAAAAATGAAATTTTAAATTTTGCGGTCACCGGGATTCGGACCCGGGTTACAAGATTGGCAACCTCGTGTGATAGCCACTACACCATGACCGCAGTAATGAAAACACAATAACAAGAATTATGAATTAAATATATTAAACTCAAGTTTTGCGTTTTGAAAAATTTACACTTATAAATTTTAAATTTTTTCTGTTTTATTGATGTCCATTTATAGGTAATTTGATAACTAAAACATTAAAACGCAAAACTTCAGTATATTAAATTTAAAATTTACTCCTTTTTAGAGGGATATTAAAGGCACAAACATACACTCACACAACAATGTTTTTTTAATTTTTGTCAGTGAAATTTTTTCAACCAGTATTAAATTTTGAAGATAACTGCCTCCGACAGGAATAACCATCTTTCCGCCTGTTTTTAATTGCTCTATCAACGGACCCGGAATTTCAACAGGTGCTGCAGTAACAATTATTTTATCATAAGGTGCTTCTTCTTTATATCCGTAATAACCATCTCCGGGCAATATTTTAATGTTATTATAATTTTTCAGTTTTTCTTTTGTAATTTCTATAAATTCGGGAATTCGTTCAATAGTATAAATTTTTCCTTTTATTGCTATTTCTGCCAGAATTGCCGCCTGATACCCACTTCCGCAGCCAATTTCCAAAATTTTATCATCCTCCTTAATATCAAGCACTTCTGTCATTAATCCAACGATGCTCGGGGCGGAAATTGTCTGTTTAAAACCAATCGGAATGGGATAGTCGAAATAAGCATCAGCCATATAGTCATTCGGAACAAAATTTGCCCTGTCAACCTTTAGCATAGCAGATATAACTTTCTCACTCTTCATGTAATTATACTTTATCAAATGCCGAACCATTCTCTTCTTTGCTCCTTCAATATCAAATTTTAATTCCATTTATGGGTTTTATAGTCAATCTGCTGACTTTTTACACTCTTGAAACAGATTAATGAATCGTATATCAGGTGTAAAATGTTGATAGATTCACTTTAATTCCATTTATGGTTTAATTCCATTTATGGTTTAATTCCATTTATGGGTTTTAAATTTAACAAAATTTAAAAGGTCTGCTGTAAATTTGGCACAACCTGTTTTTTCCTTGACATTAATCCGGGAATGTAAGCGGAATTTCCAACGACTTTAATGTTAAATGCCTTTTCAATTTTACTTTTATCTCCGGAAAAGAATAATTCACTTCCTTCCTTTATTATATCCGTTGCCACAAAAACAGTCATTTCGTAGTTCTTATTTTTTAAATTTTCAATAAATTTTGAAATTTGAGCTTTTATTTCGTAAATTTCATTAATGTCAACAATCTCGGTTTGTCCTATTCCGACTTTTTTTCCGTTGAAATCAAATTCCTTGAAGTCCGCCATAATTATGCTTTCAACTGGTCTTCCCCTGATGCTGCCCTTCGCTTTCTTTATATCAATTCCGAATTTAATAATATCATCTATTCCTGCTGCCTTTGCCAGTTCGTTTGCTATTTTTTTGTCTTCTTCTGTTGTTGTGGGTGATTTAAAAACAACTGTGTCCGAAAGAATTGCCGAAAGTAACAATCCCTTGATTTTTTTCTTTTCATTTACTTCTATTTTTTCTATGTTGCTTTCAAAATATTTTGCAATGAGCGTTGCAGTGCTTCCTAATGGTTCTGTTAAAAATTTTACCGGTTTATCACAGGAAAATTTTATCTTATGATGGTCAATTACTTCAACAATTTCTGCTTTTTCAATTCCGTCTGCACTTTGCTGAAATTCATTATGGTCAACCAAAACCACTTTCTTCCCTTCAACATTCTCAATTGGTCTTGGAACCTCAACGCCAAATTTTTCCAAAACAAATTTTGTTTCTTCATTGAGCTCTCCCAGTCGTGTAGGTGTTAAATTTTTTATTTTTGCATACGCAATTGCCGAACAAATTGTGTCCGTATCGGGACTTTTGTGTCCGAAAACATAAATTTCTTCCATTTTAAATAAATTTAGAGTAATATACCGATGTTTTTAATTATTATTTAAAAATTAATTTTTCAAATAAAAAGAAATTATTATTTATTTGTAACTATTCAGAGGTATTAAATTTATGTTAATACATTATGGTTACTAATATATAAACTATTCGGAGAGTACAAAATTTTACCTGTGAAATTTTCAAAAAATTACCGAAAATCCACAAGATTTTCAATCTTTAAAAATCTAAAAATTTTTAAATTACCTGTGATTTTTGGGTGGCTGAATAGTTACATTTATTTTTTAAATTTAATTTAAATTTCGGATGGATATTGATAACTTAAAGAAAATTTCAGATAAAATAAGGGCTTATGTTATATTAAGCACAACAATTGCACAAAGCGGGCATCCCGGAGGAAGTTTGTCGTCAGCAGATATAATTACAACCCTGTACTTTCACAAATTACGGCATGACCCGAAAAATCCAAAGTGGAAGTATAGAGACCGTTTTGTGTTAAGTAAAGGACATTCCTGTCCGGCTGTGTATGCTGCGTTGGCATTAAACGGATATTTTAGTATTGACGAATTAAAATTTTTAAGGAAATTTAACTCAAATAACCCGGAACTACTACATTTGCAGGGGCATCCGAATGCTTTACTAACTCCTGGGATTGAGGCATCAACCGGCTCATTGGGACAGGGGCTTTCTATTGCCGTCGGAATGGCACTTGCCGAAAAGATTGACAGAAAGGACAATAGTAAACAAGAATACGAAATTTATGCCTTGTTAGGTGATGGAGAATGTGATGAAGGACAAATCTGGGAGGCGACAATGTCTGCGGGCCATTATAAATCGGATAATCTGACAGCAATTGTTGACAGAAATCGTTTGCAGATAGACGGAAATACGGAAGAAGTTATGTCTTTAAATTTAATCGGGAAAAAATTTGAGGCATTCGGATGGGATGCAATTGAGATTGACGGACACGACTTTGAGCAAATAATTAATGCTCTTAACAAGCAACATGTTCAGGATAAACCAAAGGTCATTATTGCAAATACAACAAAAGGAAAAGGTGTTAAATTTATGGAAAATAAAGCGGAATGGCACGGTAAAGCACCTAATTTTTCACAATGTATTGAAGCATTGAAGGACTTAAATTTTGTTGCCGAAAACGATGAAATTTACAAAAACAAAGACAGCGAAGAATACAAAAACAAAGAAAGGCAAAAAGAAACATATATGGAATTGTTTGATAAAATTTCAAAATTTAGATAATTTTAATGATTGAAGACAGATACCAAATACCTTATATACATTATTCATCTTTTGCATTCCTTTATCAGATAATCCGCAATCTTTTCATAAACATTGAGCTTTGTTGCCTTTTGAAATCCGTCAAAAGCAGGGGAACAATTTACTTCAAGAACCCTGTAGTTATTACTTTCTTTGTCTTCCATAATATCAACCCCCGAAATTTTGCATCCTAACGACTTGCTTGCCTTAACTGAAATTTCCTTTAATTCATCGCTAACCTTAAATGCAACTGCCTTTCCACCGGTACTTATTCCGTTCTTATTCATTCCCTTACCGGCAATACGTTCAATCCCGCCTATAACTTCATCCCCTACAACAATAATTCTCATATCTTTGTTATTTTTCACAAATTTTTGAAATATTGCAACCTTATTATTTAAAGCAAACATAGAAAGTATATCTCCTGCCGTTGATTTTTCTTTTGTAATCACAATTCCTATTCCTCCTTTTCCGCTCATCGGCTTGAATACAAATTTGTCTTTATTGTCTTTGCTTTTCTTTGCATTAAGAATTTGAAAATATGTACTCATTTCATCATTACTTGCGTATGTTTCGGGAATGTTGATTCCTTTTTTTTTCAGATAATAATATCCCAAATACTTGTCCTTTGAAATCCTTATCCCATCCGTCGGATTTATGACATTCATTCCTTCGTTTTCAAGCACCTCAATCGTATCAAAGAGAAATTTATCCTTCTCGTTCAAAATTTCATTTTGTCGCAAAAAAATCAGGTCAAAATTTAATAAATTTACACCCTCCGAATTAGAGTATGTTTTAATGTGCCGTGCTACATAGCGGAAATTTCTTCCCTCATTGAAGTATGTCCATTTAAATTCGTCATTATCGTTAAATTTTGCAGATATGAAATTTTGAGCAATAATCGTTACTTCCGCACCCTTACTTTTCAAAGCAGATACAAAGCCCTTGTCCCTTTCATCCTTAGGAATTATTGCAATTTTCATTCTTGCTTACTTTAAAATTTTTAAAATTTCCCCGAACTCATCAACACTCAATTGTCCCTCAGCTGTCTTTTCTTCAAGATACACATAAGTCAAAAATCCGAAATAATGATTTAAAACCCTGCTCAATTTTCCGTATTTTCCCATTCCGAGCATTATGACATTTCCGAAATTTTTCTCTTCCGTCAAAAATGGCAAAATTTTATAGGTATCCTCAAAGGAGTTAAATTTAACTGCGATTTTTTTTATGACTTTTCCTTTGCATTTCGCTTTGATTTTTTCCATATTGTTCAGAATTTTTTCCGTCTCTTTCCTGTCTGGGCATTGTGTAAAGTTATGTTCCGAAAGGATTAAATTTGAATTTAGAAAGTCCTTCATTTTATCAGGTTCTCGTTGAAAACTCTTTACTTCAATTGTGAGATAATCACAAAATTTTGATACATGCTTTAAAATTTCAATCCGTTCATCTTCGCTGCCGGTAAAATTTCCGCCTTCCCGTTTCAGCATACAGGTTGCAATCTTTGTTTTGTTTTTGATCCCGTCAATTTTGTTTATGTCTTTGCAAAAGTCGTTTAAATTTTTAAATTCGGCAATATCTGGATAATCAAGGCGGAATTCAATCGCACCAACGGTTTCCAAATTTCCGATTTTTTCGGCTAAATTTAATGTGTCCTTAAAATTTTTCTTTGCTATTACTACACAGAGCATTTTAAATTTTTTAAATTAGAGTTGTTGCAAATTAAAAATTTTAAATGTGAAAATTAATAAAATTCAAAGGAATTCAAAGGTTGAAAAGTTATTTTGCAACATGTCTATTAATTGGATTGCTTTGTTCATCTACCAATGACATCTTCTTGGTTTATGTGTTTAAGCAGTTTTAGATTTTTTCTTTCAACAGGAGGTAAGAGAATTACCAAAAATGAACCATTGCTATTGTGACAATATATAAAAAGGCAAAATTTGGACAATTTTTAAAGGTGGAATTTATGCGTATATATTGTTATAATATATAAGAGGTCTAAAAATTTTAGTTTCCTTACAACCTGTCAAATGAAGATGCTTCTTTTTTGAGATTATTCACTTCACGATCAAAATCAGAAATATACTTTTTATTTTGTTCTTTTTTATAGATCTCGTATTCCAGATTCGCCTTTTTTTCTGCTTCTTCAGCCATTACTTTGCCTGCATTTTTCAAAACTCCTTTCCCTAAAAGAGTTAAATACTCATCAAGCTTGTTTGTCCAATCTTTCATAGTCATAGCATGTTCATTTTTAGCTTGAATTTCTGCAAATGACAAATACGCATCCATAATACGATTGAGCATTCTAAGCTCATTTTCATTTAAATAATTTTTCGCAATATAAATGACATATCACGCTGAATAGGATGCATTCCTGAAAAATTCGTAAGTCCCACCAGTGGTTTTTTACTATTGACACGCTCTGCAATAAGTTCGGCGGCAGTTTTTCCTGTTACAGCAAAGTGCATTTTGTTTTGAACCGTTTTAAAAAAAAGTTCTGTTTCTTTAGCATCTTTACGATAATCAATGCTCGTTGAATAAATATCTGTCACTTTTTGGTACAACATTCGTTCACTTGAACGAATATCTCGTATCCGTTCCAGGAGTTCTTCAAAATAGCGTGATTTGTATCCACCCTCTTTGAGGCGCACATCATCTATGGTAAAACCTTTCACCATATATTCCTTCAGATGATATGTTGCCCATTGACGAAAAAGTGTGCCACGAATAGAGTTGACGCGATATCCTATAGCTACAACTGCTTCCAAACTATACATTTTTGTAATGTATTTTTTGCCATCCGAGGCAGTTGTCAAGAAATCCTTTACAGCTGAATCTTGATTTAATTCTTTTTCCTTAAATATGTTTTGCAGATGCAAACTAACATTTTGTTTAGTTGTTCCAAAAAGTTCTGCTATGAGCTTTTGCGTCAACCATACATTTTCCTGTTCAAACCTGACTTCAATGCGAGTTTTTCCGTCTTCGGTTTGATAAATAATAATTTGCGATTTTGAGTTATCTTTTTCCATTTTGGTTATTTTGTTGCAAAATTTTTAAACTTCTTTTATCTATCTTTCTGCTAAATTTAGCACATCCTTTAAATTTTTCTTTGCTATTACTACACAGGGCATTTTAAATTTTTTAAATTATACTGTGCAACGGCAGAAATTGCACTTTTTATTGAATGGCATATTGTATGTTGCTTACGAACAAGAGATTTACTCTTTTCTTACATTACGGTTTCATAAATTTTAAAAAACGCAGTCTGTGAAGTTGTGAAGTATAATGCTTTATCTGAGTCCATTTTTTGATTAAGTTGCTTTGTAACTATTCAGCCACCCCAAAAATCACAGGTAATTTAAAAAATTTTTAGATTTTTAAAGATTGAAAATCTTCTGGATTTTCAGTAATTTTTTGAAAATTTCACAGGTATTAAAAAATATTTGAAATATTTTTGGTAGTGCTAAATAGGTAATGATAAGTTATAATTTGTTGAATCATAATTAAAATTGAGATTATAGTCAATCTGCTGATTTTTTACACTAGACCTGTTGCAAAATAACTTTTCAACCTTCGAATTCCTTTGAATTTTATTAATTTTTCACATTTAAAATTTTTAATTTGCAACAACTCTACTATTGAAGCAGATTGATGAATCGTAGATTGGGTGTAAAATGTTGATAGATTCACTATAATATTTAAAATATCATTACCTCTTTATCACTACTATATTTTTTAAGATTGAAAATTTATTTATAAATTTTCAGTAGAATTTTGTACTCTCTGAATAGTTTATATATTAATGGTTGAGTAGCAAATAGAAGTAGGCCACTTATATTTCTTTAAATTATCAATTAAATTTTGAATATTAAATAAAAATATCAAGAAACAATATTTTTAATTTTAAAATTAATTGTTTTTATCTCATTTAATTTTCCATCCTCTCCCTCTGTGTGAATAGATAATGTTTCTGATATAGTATCCAAAATACAGTACACAAACAGATTGATCAAATTTTTTGGCAACTTGATTTCTTGTTTTAATATATCTATGAAACCATACTCATTCTCTCCTGCTTTTTCTCCCTTTCGTCTTACTATTCTTAAAAAATAGATTTTTGTTTCTTTAAACTTTTTTACCTCTTTATTTTCAAAGTCAATATCTTTACAGTCATTGATATATTTGGGTTTTTCAATCTCCGGATTGTTGTTTATCAAATTATTGTATTTTTCATAAGACATATTAAAATCCTTGATTTTTATGTCTATTTCATTCTCATCTGTAAACTTTAATTTGTTCCAGAATTTTCTTGAAAACACGCTGTTAAATCCCTCTACTTCACCATTATTCCATGGGCTTCTTGGTGCAACATATAATGGTTTTATACCTATGTTAAGTAAAAATAATGTTAGTCTTCCTACACACATTTCCTGACTTAAATTAGTTCCGAAAGCAGAATCATTGTCAACCTTCAGAACATCTGGAATATGGTTGATTTGCCATATTTCCTTTAAGATTCTTATTGCTTCATCTGTGGTTTGGCCCCCTATTCGTTTTACTATCCCTTCCTTCTTTGGACGAATGTATTTACAGGAGAGAAAATTGATCTTATCTTTTGAACCTTTCAAATATTTTGGGCCGATGAAATCCATACTCATCACTATTTTACCTAATTTATTTAAAGTGTATTGTGGATATTGCATGTATTTACTTACTCCCTTTCTCTTTTTTTGTGGGCTTTTTACCATCTCATATTCTCTTAGTGCCCGATCCACAAAATCTTTGGAAACTCTTTCAATATGAGAAGTGTTGTAGTTTGCTTGAACTACCTTTGCCCCTATAAAAAAACTTTCTTCTTTTTCCAACCTCATTCTTGTGTTTTTTATTTCTTCTTTTTGTTGTTCTGTATATTTTCGAGGTTTGCCTTTTTTCCAACCCCTGTTGTCTTGTGTTACTTCCTTTTCATCTGTTTTTATCCATTTATTAATGCTGTCCCTACTCGCTACCAAATAGCGAGAGATCGTTCTTATACTCCATCCTTTTTGTTTGTGTAACTCTCGTGCCTTTATTCTCTTATTAATTAGCAACAGTTTTTCCATTATAAATCATTAAAATAATTAAAATTTTAATTAAATTAATGGCCTACTTCTATTTGCTACTCAACCATTACCAGTTTACCTTCAAGTTGTGGGGCAATGGTAATAATTAATTCGGTTAATTTTTTAATTTAGCCGATAGTCATATAATACCCATTCATCTATTTTTCCTTGCGATGCATAACGAAAAACATAATTATATCACCTAAATTGTGCGGAGTTAGGGTTTAAATCAGATATTCTTTTATGAAAATAAACAGCGATCGAGTTGTTGGATATCTTAAACAGTTACAAGAAAAGCACGGTGGGTATTATGGTACTGATATAGTAAATCTTGCTAATGATTTAGGTGTTACTTGGCATGGACTTAAAAAAAGACTATCGTTTTGGAAAAAGAATGACTCTGCATTTAAAAGTTTTGTGTATTTAGGACAACATCGCCCTCCAATAACACTTAATGAATTTATGGAAATCAAATCTCGTATATCATCTAATCCATTGGAGATTAAACAACACATACTATCAGATTTACAAAATGAACGGAAAGGAATAGGTGAAGAATCAATTACCCGACCCACGTTTTATCGGGTTGCAAAACAAGCAACTTTATCTCAATTCTCTTTGGAACAAGCGTATTCTTGGTTTGTCTCCAACAGAATAACAATACTGGATGATTATTCTGTTGAAGAAGCACGTGAATCTTTATCAACTATCTTTACTTTTTCTGATATGAAGACTCCTTTCGGCCCTGATATTAGAGCAATATATGATAAGTTATCAAAAGCAAAAAAGTGGTTCTCAAGATATAAAGTTGAAGCAATTGATTACTACCCAAAAGTTCTCACACAAGGCAAACATATTAGAAGTCTTCTCACATCCATACCTTCAGATCAACAGAAAGAAGTTCAAGCAAGGCTTATTTTTGAGTGTCAGGTTGTTTTTATTGTTGAATGTATGGATCTTCTCATTGACCTGCTCATCCACGAAAAGGGACGCGTACAGCAGGCAACAAATAAGAATAGAGCAAAAGTAGAAAACAACATCCTTAAAAATATTATATCATCCATGCGGAATGACTTAAAGTATATGCATTTAAAGTCTTTACCAGATATGAAAAAAATTCACACACTCGCAAATCCAACTGTGATGGAAAAAACAAAGGCAAGAATAGAGCTATTGAGGAAACAGTATGGACGTTATTGTTTGATTCTGCAAATTCTGGACGATTTAACAAAAGGATTGACTGAGGGCGTTATTTTTCATGATGTTGATGTCAATAAACTTTTTTTGTTGGCAAAAGATAAAAATAGCTGGCAATTTTGGAGCAAAAAAGAAAAGCATTCTTTTGTAAGAAACCCTGATCTTGTTCAGGAGATAGATAACAAAAATGAGGATGTGGCAAGCCTTATAGCAATTGATAGAATTTTTGATTATATCAAACAGGGTAAAATCAGCTTCAATAGCAGTTATTCTTATCAAGATGCCAGTAGCAAAATAAAAAATGTTGAAATCAATGATGGGGATGGTTTTCTTACCTCTGGAATTTTAGAAGAATTAGTATCTGGGAGGTTTGTAACTGACATCCAGAATCGAATTGCTGAATTGGACAAACCCGATAAAATTGATGACATTGAACAAGATGAAGAGGATATGCCTCCTGAATGGATTAATTTTTTAGATGTGTTGAAGGAAGTATCAAAATATGTGCGAGCAATGAACTCTGGATGGTTTGAAGAGCATGTAAGTCTGTTTAGGAAACAAACAGATGGTCTTTTTTCTATGGAATATGCTGAGGAAAAATTTGCTGATAGGTTATATGCTGCTATTGGCTTTTTAGGAAGAAACTTCAGATATAGAGATTCACAAGAGTTTTGGAATCTCAAATATTTCATTCAAAGATATTTAACAGAAGAGCAATTGATACTTGAATTAAAGTTTATCCATCGCTGCATGACGTCTTTGAAATCAAAGAATACATCGATGGTCGTGATAGACACGATAGGCATAAACAGCAGGAAGAAAAGCATACTATCAACTTATCATGGTAGATATCATATAATTGGTTTCTCAGATATGAGATCAGTAACACCAAGCATGAGCCCAATAAATTCATTTAGATGTCGCTCTACAGATTCAGAAGCGATGAATATATTAAGTGTTATGGACAAGATTCAAACAGTATGCGATAGCAAAATAAGAGTATATACTGGTGATTCCCATACAGTCAGCCGCATCTCTGCAGGAATGGTATTTTTGAGTCGTGATATTGTGGCTGCGGGAAGAATTTGTCACAAACCAAAAGAAAAACTGGCGGAATGTAAAATCAACGAATTAAAGGAGAATATTTCCTTGTTGAATAAAATCGGTAAATTACTGAGAGACGAACCATCATTGGGAAGAGTAATAGCTACAAAGAAATGCATAAATATAGGGGGAATAAATGGTTGTAAACTTGTGAAGGATCTTGGGTATCTCATTCTCCAAAATGTGAGTAATGCAGACATAGATGTTGACAGAATATGTCTTGCAGTGGAAAGATCGAATCAACTAAAAAGGAAGACGAGAATAGTAGAAGGAAGTTATACAAGGCCAAAACATGATGTTGAACTTTCACTACTATCTGGCGAATTAGTACTTTGCATGGCAGGTCTTTACCATATGATGAATGGGTGGGCAGGATCAGCGAGCCCCATAAATCTTTCAGACATTCGTATAGTTATGCCAGCATAACTAAAAAGTTACATGCGTGAGAAAAATATATGTCCAACCTGTTTAGCAAGTGATTCTTTACCCGTCGCTTTTNNTTTCACATNTCATCAAGATTTGAAGTAAACGCAGAGATGCATAAAGATAGATTAGTTATGCCTGCCATCGGATTATCACT
>CCXY01000085.1_pt1 | contig 22868 bp, 18 predicted proteins | sample 244351 | NCBI WGS metagenome assembly CCXY01 (sample SAMEA2779768, study PRJEB6121) | groundwater metagenome | isolation source: sulfidic groundwater | reverse complement strand
CGGTGTAGGAAGACCGATTTTAACGACCGGAACTGCTGCAACAATCGGATTTTCAGTATTACTCTTGGTAGTTTACCAATGCTGCACGGATTGGGAATTTTGCTCGCAGTTGGGGTTATTTGTTGCGTAATTGTTACATTTTTGCTGCTTCCTTCCATATTGATTTTGGAAGAAAAATTGAACTTGCTCAATATTAAAGGGTAAATGGTTATGTGCCGTATAAAAGGGAACACATTTTTTGCTCTATAATTGGTGGTGTCCTGGAAATCGTGGCTTTAAACTATAGTGAATCCGCTAACTTTTTCCATATATTACGGCTTCACATGATAGTAGATATATGCGTAAAATGTTAACAGATTTGCTATAATGTCATATGTATAGGGTAATTTTACATAATTTTGAGTTATTAACTCAACAGGATGTAAGGGAATTACCAAAAATGAACCCTTGCTATTGTGACAATATATAAAAAGGCAAACTTTGGACAATTTTTAAAGGTAGAATTTATGCGTATATATTTTTATAACATATAACCGACTTTCCGCACATCCCCCTCAAAAATGATAAAATTTACAAATTTTTTGTCTAAATTTTGCGAAAAACAATCGGAAATTAAAAAAATTTGATCAGATGTGCGGAATGTAGGATATAAGAGATCTAAAAATTTTAGTTTCCTTACAACCTGTCAAAATCGCTGCCCTTAGTGAGGTCTAACAAATGAATATCATATTAAGCCACAAAAATTAGGACATTGCCTAAATTTCTATAAATTTATGTTCCTCTTTATTTGGCACTCAACCCATGTTGCTTACGAACAAGAGATTTACTCTTTGCTTACATTACGGTTCCATAAATTTGAAAAAACGCAGTCTGTGAAGTTGTGAAGTATATACGTAGGAAACTTGGGTTTTATTTGAATATTTCGTGCAGATGAATATTAAATTTACCTAACTTTCCGCCGTAATTTCCTGCCGTTATTCTTGTTATACCTTCTGTAGTGCATGCCGCCTCAATTCCACATTTCATTGCCTTTTTCATTGAATCCAAATCCAGCGCATTCACAACAATTTCCATAACACATTCTTCATCTTCTTTTAATAAGGAGTTTTTTGACTGTGTTTTTAATGTCGGACAGAATGCATCATTTGTTGATGCTTTCAATGCAGCATATTTTGAACCGACTTTACTTCCGCTACTTACAATACCTCCTGGGAATGGCATAATTACATTTTCAACCTTTTTCATTTCTGTAATTGCTCTTTCGCATGCCTCTAATGCCGATTCGACATTTTTTCCGAGAACCAGAAAATTTCCTCCTCCGAATGCCTTTTGAATGTGAAATGTATCCTCGCATAAAAATTCTCCTTCCATTCTAGGAATACGCCAGAATCTTCTTGCTTCTTTTCCTTTGCTTGTTGAAGGCAGTCTTTTGCTTATCTGAAACCCATCTCCGAAAAATTTTAATTTTCCTCCGACAACAACAGGAATTGTTTCAGGTGTCGGATTTATGGCATTATAGCATGCTGCAGTAGGTGATGTAAGAACACATTGTCCTACTCTGTTAATTAAAAGATGCTCCATATTTACCGCAACATCCTTTTTCGGAGAGGTTATACAGAACACAATTCTTGCTCCGGGTCTATTATCAGGACTTTCTTCGGGTTTTAAAATTTTATCGGTTCCGCCTTCGCAACCGCATGCAATTACAGATGTTGCAAAGCCGGTTATAGTTGTTGCTGTTATTAAAGCCCTTTTTTCATTTATTGCCGTAATTATAAACCTTGATGCCCACATTCCAAAGCCCTCTGCAAAGGTATCTATTATTTCAACATTGTTTATGTACATTTTAAATTTAATTTACGAATTTTTTATATTTTAAATTTTTGCGGGTTGTTTTCATTCTTTATAGCATTCTATGATTTCCCTTTTCGGAACATAAACATCTTCAACCGCATAATTCTCAAACGAAATAGAATAAAATTTTTCAAATGTCTCCTTTATTTCGTCATTTGCTTCTCCCTTAACTTTAACATAATATGTCCTTCCAAGGTGATTTCCGGCAATTTCTCCGTCCTTAACAATAATTTTTCCATCCTTTATTACATACTTTGCAGATGAGAACGAATTAGCAATATTATTTTCATCAAATTTATAAATAGATATATCCGCATCTGCCCCTATTCCTAGATGTCCTTTATTTTTTAATCCCATAATTTTAGCAGTTGCTGCTCTTGTAATTGTTGCTATTTCCTGCAAAGTATATTCTCTGTCAAGACTTGCCAACGTTGTCCTTTCTTTTGCTTTTGCGTTTATTTTATTAAGCATTTCGTCTCTTTTCTTTTTGTTCATTAAATATTCCACAACATTCGGATAATGATAAAACAGACCGGCATTAGGGTGATCTGTTGTCAGGCAAACCTTGAACGGATCTTTAATCAGCAGGAAAATTTCCAGTCCGATTGCCCACTGAATAGCATTTACGGCATTATTTTCTTTAAAAGTGTATGGAACAATTCCGGCCCCTGTTTCCATTTCAGCATCAATATTCGCCCATTTGTTTTGATGCGAAAGTTTGTAAACAGTATGCTGCCACGGTCCATCTGCTGTCATTGTCGTTGCAGGTCCGAAAATAACCTGACCTACATCAACGGTTGCATTATCGCAGGAATTAATTTTGTTTGAAATTTCGCTTGCCGCAGATGCAAAGCTTGCCCAATTGTCGCCTGCATAAGAATTGAACTGAATGTGGGTTATGTGAATTGGCTCGCCTTTGAGCGCATCAATGGTTTCCAAAGTTGTTTTGAAATTTCCGGGAGAACCGAGATTATTACAATGAACATGAATTGCATGGGGTAAATTTAATTCTCTTCTGACTTTTGCCAGATTTTGTAAAATTTCCCTTGGAGTTACTCCGTAATTTATTACAGTATCATCCAAACTATTTACATTCTTTCCCCATTTCCAGTTCTCAACACCACCAGGATTTACTATTTTTATTGCATACCCCTTTGTTGCATTAAGCAAAAATCCGACATAATTTTTTAATTCGTCAAAATTTCCTTTCTTTATATTATCCAGCACAAAATGATTGCTGCCCATCAGAATGTAAGCGGTTTTATCAATAAGCGGAATATCATTAAATTCTTCGTGTGTATGTCGTGTTGCTATCGGAGGACTTGCTGCTTCTGCAACAAATGTATAACCGAGTTTGGCATACCTGTATCCTGTAACAAAGGTTGTCGGGATTGTATAGCCGGTTCCGCTTCGCGTGATTTTTGTTTTGCGGACAACATCTTTACGATGGTCATCGGGACACATAATTCTTGCCTTTGTTACTTTTGGTCCTGCAATATGAGAATGTATGTCAACACCGCCTGGCATTACGATCATTCCTTTCGCATCAATAATAATATCATCATTATTATTTCTTTCATTCATTGGTTCTTCAACTATCTTTCCATTTTCAATATGAATATCTATTATTTCTCCGTCAATCTTATTTACGGGGTCATAGACCTTTCCGCCTTTTATTATCATCATTTTGGTAAAATTTAGGTAAAATTTTTAATCATTTTGGTAAAATTTAGGTAAAATTTTTAAAATTTTAAATTTTTATTACTCTTTCATTTTTTCTTTTAGTCGTTCNATTATTCGTTCCAAAATTTCCCTATCTGGAGGAAATTCCGAATTCATAACCTTTTTTAGTCGTAACGGAATTCCATCCATTCTATAAGCAGTTCCTTCTGCTTCTATGCCGGCAGTCGCACATGGAATAACAACATCGGAAATTAATGCAGTAAGGGAAAATTTCGGGTCAATAGTTATTACAGGAATACCTGCAAGATGCCTTGCGGCTTCATTGGGAAGATGGGCAACAGGATCTGTCGCTATAATCAATGCGGCATCGCATTCCTTTCTTGCTAACATTTGCGTTGCAGAAAATTCTCCCGGATTGTATCTCGGATATTGTAATGCAAAATTTATGGAGAAAGGATAACCTGACTGCCAGCCCCATACATGTACTGCCCCGCTTACATTATAATGCCCGAGCATAGGAATAATAGAAAATTTAGTCCATTCGTTCAAATCCTTAATCAGAGAAATGGCGTTATCAGTATTTAATTCCTTTCCAAACGACTGGGTCATTCCCATCCCATAAAACACAACACCATATTTTGCATTTTTCATCCGGTTTGTTAAATTTTCAAGGTCTTCCTTTTTTACTCCTGTAATTTCTTCAACATTGTCCGGAATTTTCCGCCCTTTAATTGCCGCCCTTATTATTGAAATTAATTCGTAATCCTTTCCATGAGAAATTTTTATAAATTTATCTGATTTTTTTGCTGTCGGGGTTTCTCTCACATCTATTGTTATAATATATCTTTTGCTTCTGTCGCTCCACATTCCTTTTGCAGCCCCCGAATATCTGTTAAAGTGCCTCGGATGTGCTTCAATCGGATTGCAGCCCCAGAATATAACCAAATCAGATCTGTTCTTTATTTCTCCCAATGTTGCGGTTGTTTGTCCGACACTCTGCAATGCCATCATACTGGGGCCGTGACAGACCGAAGGTAACTGGTCAATTGTTGCCCCTATTAATTCTGCAAGTTCCAATGCCTTACTTTGTGCCTCGCATTCTGTTGTTGATAATCCGAATATTAAAGGATAATTTGCATTTTTTAAAATTTCAGCAGCTTTATTTATCGCTTCATCTATTGAAACATCAACTAAATTTCCTTCTTTTTTGAGCATCGGACTTTTTACTGCATTGACATGATGTTTCATAAATTTTGTAATGGAAATTCCGCAGCCATTCTTAACGCTTTTTATTTCATTATTCTCAACATTTACGATTATGTCATCGCATAGAGATCCGCAAAACGGGCACGGAATATTTTTTATTTCCATTTTATTTTAATTTTTGTATAATTTCTTTGACATTTAAGATATTTTCATCTGTTTTTAAAATTTCCACCTCAATTCCCTTAAAATTAGGCATACCTGTACCATCCGTATTCCCGCCTATAAGTATATTTGCCCAGGGTCCCATAGGAATAAGCAAATTTCCTTCGTCAATCACAGCTTTACCGCATTTAACAACGACCTCTCCATAAGATGTTTTTGCTTTGAGCAAATCACATTCCTTCAAGTTAAATTTTGCCATATCATTTTCATTGAGAAATGCAATTGCGCAGGCATCCTGGTAACTTTGAGAAAGTTTGCTTTCTTCCATTGTCATACCTTGTTTTAGGGTTCTTGCAGTTATAAGTTTCATATTTGTAAATTTTTTGACTTTATATTTTTTTGATTTTATAATTTAATTATTAGACATGTTGCAAAATAACTTTTCAACCGTTGAATTCCTTTGAATTTTATTAATTTTTACATTTAAAATTTTGGTAGTGCTAAATAGGTAATGATAAGTTATAATTTGTTGACAGGTTGTAAGAAAACTAAAATTTAGACATCTCATATATTATAACAATATATACGCATAAATTTCACATTTAAAAATTGTCCAAATTTTGCCTTTTTATATATTGTCACAATAGCAAGGGTTCATTTTTGGTAATTCCTTACATCCTGTTGAATCATAATTAAATAGGACTTACGCATTTGCCTCGTAAAAAGGCTCCAGTAATTCAATAGTTTACTTTTGGTTTGCGTAAGTCCTGTTAAAATTGAGATTATAGTCAATCTGCTGACTTTTTACACTATTGAAGCAGATTGATGAATCGTAGATTGGGTGTAAAATGTTGATAGATTCACTATAATATTTAAAATATCATTACATCTTTATCACTACCAAAATTTTTAATTTGCAACAACTCTATTAATTACACAATTTGATTATTAATTATTAATGTTAATAAATATTATCTTTTGTATACCGTAACACAAAAAAAATAAAATAAAAATAATTCGTTTTGACGAAATTTTACAATTTTAAATCAAAAGCCAGTACTTTAATGGCAATTTGACAAATTTATCATCAACCAATTCAAGTTCATCACTGCCGATGATTATTCCGTAAGAAAAATTTTTTATCTTTTTAGCAGTCTCTTTTATCTGTTTTATGCCATAGTTTTCTTTATTAAAGCCGATTTCGATAACAATCTCTTTGTTTTCGTTTTTTAAAATAAAGTCCGCACCTTTTTTTGAAGAATCATACATAAATTCAATCCTCGGACATAATTTTTTGAAGTCCCGAATAAATATGATAGAACAATAATCCTCAAGTTTTTTACCTTTAATCTCTACGGGACAGACGCCTTCTAATATGCCCGAACGCAACGATGGTGAAATGAACAAATATTTCGGGGGCTTCCTTATTTTTGTATATTTCCCGCCGTAACTTCTGATTTTCATTAGAATTCCACTCATAACTAAAACATCTAATAGCGATGTTAATGTACGATGATTAATTTCCAAAGAACTACATAAATTTCCATAATTTATCATGTCCGAATTTGCTAAAAGATAAAGCAAATCATTTATTTTTGACAGCGTTTCCGAATTAAATTTTTTAAGTATAAGAATGTCTTTGTTGATTAACTTCTCAAGGACATTTTGGATTGTCGTATAAATTTTTTGTTTAGTCATTTTTGTTTTTAGTGTAAAAGGAAATCCGCCAATATCTAAAAATTCTTCTTCAATTCCTAAAGGTAAGGTAGCAAAAAAACTGTTTACCATTGACAATAGAGAATTAAGTGAATCATATAATTCCTTGGCATTTTCGCTTTTTAATATCGCAGTTGACAATGAGTCCGAAAGATATTTTACCGGAAATTTGTTTTCTTTCAATATTAAATATTCTGTAAATTTAAGCGGATAAAGTTCTTCAAGATATGCTCTTCTGGCGAGGTCTGGATTTATCTTGATATTTAAAGCAGAAGATCCGGTAGCAATAACTAAAATATTTTTGTGTCCTTTGGTTCTGTCAAAAAGGGTCTTTAAAAAAAGCCCCCATTGTTTGTCATAATGAACTTCATCCAGCAAAATTAAAAGTTTTTTGTTTAATGTCTCAAATCGGAATCCTTTTATTTCCTCATAAAGGCCAAAGAATTCATTTAAAGTAATGCCTTGTAAATGCAGCCGGCTTACATCAAGATAAATTTTCTCATAGTCCTGCGCAAATATTTTTTGATATCCTTTATTTATTTTTACGAATTTTCTAGCATAAAAAATCTGGGTGAATAGTGTTGTTTTCCCAACACCTCTAATCCCTGACAAAAGATTGATTTTTTCTAATTCTTCAATATTATTATTTAGGAAGTTTTCCAAAAGGGTTGCGTAATGAGAAAAAATATAACGGGTTGGCAGCAAGTTGTTGTTTTCATCATAAATATATCCCGAAAGAAAATTATCAAGCTCCGTTGTCCACAACCTATAAAATTTATCTAATTTCTCTGATTTTATATTATTCATTTTACTTATTTTATTTGTATTATTTTACAATTAAAATGTGTGTTTTATTTGCATTACTCTACAATTAAAAATTCCAATATCTTAAATTACGATTAAACATATAAATAATGGAATATGCTCAATAAAGCGTGGAGGTTACTTGTGATTTTTTAACTGTTATAAGTGATTTACCTTTAATATTGAGCAAGTTCAAATAATGTATAAATTTATTTTGTTGCGATAACTAAATTTTATCTGAATTTTTATATTTAAATTTCTAAATTCCTAAATTTCACCGAATGATTTTTTATTAAATTTCTTGAATATGCTCAATAAAGAGTAGAGGTTACTTGTGATTTTTTAACTGTTGTAAGTGATTTACCTTTTAATATTGAGCAAGTTCAATTTCTTATTAAATTTCTGATGGTGCTAAATAGGTAATGATAAAATTTAATATTTAAACCCTAACTTCGCACAATTTATGTGATATAATCATGTTTTTCGTTATGCGGAGCAAGGAAAAAAGATAAATGAGGATATTACCTATTTAGGTAATAGGTATAAATAAATATTTTATCAGAATAAGGGCTATAATACCCTAAATTTTGAAAAGATTAGGGATATTGCCTAAAAAAGGCGGAGTTAGGGTTTAAACCAAAATTTAATACCGAGAAATGTTAAAATACATAAAATTGGTATCCTTTCAAAATTTTAGGGTAAAATGTAAAAATTTAATATTTTGCACCCGTAAAGTAGAGATATACAATTTAATTTACCTTGTTTTATTGAGGGGATACTAAAATTGTTACAAAATATCATTACATCTTTATCACTACCTAAAATAAAAAGAAAAATAAAAAGTGCTAAAAGAAAAAGGCTCATATTTTTAATAGAGTGATACGCTTAAAATTATGCGAAAAGTTTCAAAAATTGCTGATTTTTTAGGCATTGTAAAAAGTACAAAAAATTAATGATTGCATTGATAGCTTGAGTTACTATTTCAACAGGATTATGGGATTGTAATCTTTTATTGAAAAAGAATTGAAAGAGGTTTGCGTAAGATTGTAAATTGTACTTTGATACTCCTCGCTTGATTACGAGAAAAGGTCTAAGTAGAGAATGTCGATTTTCGCAGTTATTTATGTGAATATTTCCATTTGCATATTCAAAAGAATGATTTACTACCTTGTGTTGGTACCCCGCACTTTCTAATTTTGAATACATCTTATATTCATCCGTGTAGGTAGTAATTTTACTTCCTTTATCTGTGTGTCCGCCCATCTTATCTATTACATAGTCTCCAGAAAGATGTTCTGGAACAAAAAACATAGTTTCCTTTGTGTTTCTATCAACAAATGTAACAATTGCTGGTTTATCCTTTTCAAAAGTTCCTCTACCACGATTTGCTCTTAATCCTCTTTTCCTAGGTGGCCTATCTAAATTCTTTTCACCCTTTTGACCTGATGAAATGTACATTTCATCAATCTCTAATTCTATATCTCCATGAAGAATTCTTTTTCCTTCTTCTACTGAAATAACTGAACGAATCTTTTTTGCCATTCTATATGCATTAGAATAAGCAATGTTTAAGAATTCTGATAAAAACAGTATTGAATTTGTGCCTAAAAGGGAAATCATCGTGAACCACTTTTGTAAAGGGATTTTTGAATTTTCAAATATTGTCTTTGTTTTAACATTGAAGGTCTTTTCACAATGTTTACACATATATTTTTGCACTTTTACGCCGTCAGAATCATCCCATCCATTCTTTACGACTTCTTGTGATTTACAATACGGACAAAAAACACCGTCTTTCCATCGTGCTTTTTCTATCATTTCAAGGCAATCCTTTTCACCAAGAGTTATAATGCTTTTTTTCGTTTTCATTTCAAATATAATTTATAATAAATATAATTATAATTAATAACAAATATAATTAATCACTCCTTAAGAAACATGAGCCAATTTTAAAAAATTAAATAAAAGCAGACAACATTTAACTATTTATCCGTAAAATCCATAATCTTATTTCATCATCAGAAAAAGTCCTGAAAGTAACATTATTCCGCCTATTACGGTAAGAATAAAGGAAGGAAATAGAAGTGTCGTCGTCGCTACCGACAGTAATGCCATTAAAATAAAAAATCCCCCCAATACAAACAAAAATTTTCCTATTAATCTGGCATTATTATCTCCGATTTCAACAGTTATTTTCATTTTGTTATTTTATACTTTATTTTTTTCACCGATTATTTTTAAAATATCGTGTGCGATTAAGTAAAGTAAAATTACTGCGATTATGAGTCCTGCAGATAACAATAATGTAATTATTATTTCCTTTCCATTTAAAGTTACAAAATTTGTTACGGGAATAACAATATTTGCATTTAAAAATGAAATTTTTGACATAAATTCCCAAAATTTCCCGAAATAAAGATATATTAATGTAGTTATTGCAAGTAAAACAGAATATATTAAAATTTCTTTAATTCTTTGGTTATAACTTTTTACCATTTTTTAAAGTTTTATAAAGTTTAAAAAATATCCGAACAAAGTGAGAGTGACAAAATTCTACTGAAAATTATATCCTCTCAATAAAACAGAGTAAATTAAATTATATATCTCTACTTTACGGGTGCAAAATACTAAATTTTTTTACATTTTATCCTAAAATTTTGAGAGGATACTGAAAATTTATAAATAAATTTTCAATCTTAAAAAATATTTCAAATATTTTTTAATACCTGTGAAATTTTCAAAAAATTACTGAAAATCCACAAGATTTTCAATCTTTAAAAATCTAAAAATTTTTAAATTACCCGTGATTTTTGNGGTGGCTGAATAGTTACAANNTAAANNNAATATNAAAAATAGACATNTTATTGTTACAGGCGGGGCAGGATTTATCGGAGCAAATTTTGTTTTGTATTGGCTTAAAAAATATCCCGAAGACGTGATAGTAAATTTGGATAAATTAACTTATGCGGGAAATCCTGAAAATTTAAAAAGCGTTGAGAATAATAAAAATTATAAATTTGTTAAAGGAGACATAAGTGATGCCGAATTAGTTAATGAAATAATGAAAAATTATAAAACAGACACAATTGTCCATTTTGCTGCAGAGTCCCATGTAGATCGCTCAATTTTAGATCCTTCNCCTTTCATAAAAACAAATATANTNGGAACTTATACNCTTCTTGAGGNGGCATTAAAAAACAAAATAAAGAGATTTCATCATATAAGTACGGATGAAGTGTTCGGCTCTCTTTCTCTTGATTCAAAAGAAAAATTTAATGAAGACACATCTTACAATCCAAGAAGTCCATATGCTGCATCAAAGGCGAGTTCCGATCATTTGGTTAGAGCATATTATCATACATACAATCTTCCGGTAACTATCTCAAATTGTTCAAACAATTTCGGACCTTATCATTTTCCAGAAAAATTTATTCCTTTGGCAATAACAAATATTTTAGAAGGAAAAAAGATTCCGGTTTATGGCGATGGTTTATATGTCAGAGACTGGCTTTTTGTTGAGGATCACTGCACGGCGATTGATGCAATTATTCATAAAGGCAGGATTGGAGAAACATATCTTATAGGAGGAATGACAGAAGAAATTTCAAACATAGATATTGTCCGAAAAATTTTAAAAATTATGAGAAATGATGAAAGCCGAATTGAATTTGTGAAAGATAGACCGGGGCACGATAGAAAATATACTGTGGATTGGAGTAAAATTAATAAGGAGTTAGGTTGGCATCCGAAACATGATTTTGATGAAGCGTTGAAATTAACAGTTGAATGGTATGTAAAAAATCAGGAATGGTGGAAAAAAATAAAAACAGGAGAATATTTAAATTATTACAAAAGGCAATACAACGGATAAAATTTAACAAATAATAAAATTTAACAAAAATGATAAAGATAGCACTAACCGGAGGAGACGGACTTGTCGGTTCCAAAATAGTTGAAATTTTAAAATCGGATGAGAATTTTGATGTCCGTTTAATACCGGAACAGCAGATGGATATTACAAACCGAGAGAGCGTTTTTAATACATTGAAGGGTTTAAATTTTGATGTGTTTCTTCATCTGGCTGCATATACGAATGTGGATAAGGCAGAGATTGAAAAAGAAAAGGCACATAAGATTAATGTTGAAGGAACAAGAAATGTCTTTGATGCCGTTCGTTCCATGAATAAAAATTTTATTTACATCTCAACTGATTTCGTGTTTGATGGAAAAAAACAAAATTCTCCGTTTTTTGAGGATTCAAAGCCAAATCCGATTTCATATTACGGATTAACAAAGTATGAAGGCGAGAAAATTGTTAACGGAAACGGAACAATAATTCGTCTTTCTTATCCTTACAGGACAAAATTTGGTAATAAGCCGGACATTGTCCGAAACATAAAATCCTTGTTAGAACAAGGTAAATTTTTGTCAATGGTTACGGATTCGTTAATTGTTCCTACATTCATTGATGATATTGCTTATGCTTTGAAGAAATTTCTTTTATCAAAAAATTTTAAACCGAAAATTTTTCACCTTGTCGGAACACAGGCACTTTCTCCTTACGAATGTGGAAAAATCATTGCCAGGACATTTGATTTGGACGATTCGTTAATCAAACCTATAACATACGAGGAATATTTTAAAAACAAGGCAAAAAGATCGCAATTTTCAGATATAAAAAGCAGGAACAATAATTTTTACAAAATGGGGGGGTTTGAAGAAACAGTTTTTAAATTTAAAGATGAATTTAAGTAAAATTTAAAATTTAAAATTTAAAATAAAAATTTAAAATGAAAGGACTAATACTTTCAGGGGGAGAAGGAACAAGATTAAGGCCACTTACATATTCGCAGCAAAAACAGTTAATTCCCGTAGCAAACAAGCCGGTTTTATTTTATGGAATTGAAGATCTGATTGAAGCAGGAATAAAAGACATCGGAATTATAGTGGGTCCGAATAAAGAGCAGGTTGAAAATGCGGTAAATAATGCAAAATTTGATGCAAAATTTACATTTATTCCGCAAGCTGCACCAATAGGACTGGCACATGCGGTAAAGATAGCAAAGAAATTTATCAATAATGAATCATTTGTGATGTATCTGGGAGATAATATTTTAATGCAGAGTATCAAAGAGTTTATTAATGGCTTTGAAGAATCAGACGAATCGGCAAGAATTTTGCTTTGTAATGTTGATGATCCAAGCAGATACGGAATTGCGAAATTAAATGACAATGGAGAAGTTGTTAAGCTAGTTGAAAAACCAAAGGAATTTGTTTCAAATTTAGCATTAATCGGTGTGTATGCCTTCAAGAATAAAATTTTTGATGCCTGCGACGCAATAAAGCCATCAGCAAGGAATGAACTGGAAATTACCGATGCAATTCAGTGGCTCATAGAGAATAAATTTAAGGTTCCCGCAAGGATTACAAACGGATGGTGGAAGGATACGGGAAAGGCAGAAGATATGATTGATGCAAATCGCCTGATTCTGGATTCTTTAAAGGAACAAAATTTGGGAAATGTTGAAAACACGAAGATTGAAGGAAGGGTTTTTATTGACAAGAACTCAAAAATTTCAAATTCAACAGTAAGAGGTCCGGTAATTATAGGAAAGAATTGCGAGATTGAGAATTCTTACATTGGGCCATATACAAGTATCGGAAATTTTTGCAAACTGCATAATACGGAAATTGAGAATTCGATCATTCTTGATAAAGCAGAAATTTCAGATGTTGGAAAAATTTATGATTCGCTGGTTGGAAAAGAGGTAAAAATTTTTAAAAAACAGACAATTCCAAAAGGAAAGAAATTTGTGGTTGGGGACAGGTCTGTTTTAGAAATATAAAAATGGAAAATAAAAAAACCCCGAATTTTGTTCGCTCTGCATTGTGGTCGTATGATGATGATAAAATTGATATTGAAAAGGATAAAAAAATTATTATTGACCATATATTAAATCACGGCACAGACGAACAAATAAGATGGCTTTTCAAAACATACTCTGTTAAAGAAATAAGAGATATTGTAAGAAATCCAAGTAAAGGGTTTTGGTATCCTCAATCATTGAATTACTGGCTCGTGTTCTTAAAAATACGAATAAATAAAGAGACATATAAAAATGCAATTAAAAAGATCTATCCTCAAGCCAGAATATTTAACGGCTCTCAATAAAGAGCAGATTGAAATATTCAATAAACTGGCATGGACAAAAAGATTTGACCTGTATCTGGCAGGTGGAACTGCTTTAACATTTTATCTCAATCACAGAACTTCGGCGGATTTTGATTTTTACAGTTCAAAAATAGAGAACATTACAAGATATTTTATAGATGTCTTTAAGAAAGAAAGTTATTCCGTAACGGTTGAGTGCCAAATAGAAGTAGGCCATTAATTTAATTTAAAATTTGGTAGTGTTAAATAGGTAATGATAAGTTATAATTTGTTGACAGGTTGTAAGAAAACTAAAATTTTTAGACCTCTTATATATTATAACAATATATACGCATAAATTCTACCTTTAAAAATTGTCCAAATTTTGCCTTTTTATATATTGTCACAATAGCAAGGGTTCATTTTTGGTAATGATCCCTTACATCCTGTTGAATCATAATTAAAATTGAGATTATATTCAATCTGCTGACTTTTTACACTATTGAAGCAGATTGATGAATCGTAGATTGGGTGTAAAATGTTGGTAGTGTCCTAAAACATAGTTGGTATTTATAAACAGCATCCTAATTTTATATATGGCAACAAAAAATAAATTAGTGGCTGATCCCAAAGAGGAATTTTGCTCTATACTTCACAACTTCACAGACTGCGTTTTTTAAAATTTATGAAACCGTAATGTAAGCAAAGAGTAAATCTCTTGTTCGTAAGCAACATACAATATGCCATTCAATAAAAAGTGCAATTTCTGCCGTTGCATAGTATAACTCAAATTGTAGCGATTATAGCCAGGACTTACGCAAACCAAAAGTAAACCATTGAATTACTGAAGCCTTTTTACGAGGCAAATGCGTAAGCCATAATAGCAAAAAGAGTATAGGCAACATAACTAAATACAGACATGATAAGAATGGCAAACAATCATTAAGATTTTACCAACTATAAATTAGGACACTACCAAATATATCAATAAAAATTAAAAATTTCAAAAAATTTACCATTAATTTTTTGGGCTGCTAAATAGTTACTTTATTTCCATCCTAATAGATAGATGTGATTTCTTTATAAATTTCAGCAACCTTTTCTATATCTTTTCCTTCAAGAATTTTCTGCAATTTTCCATTATGTAATATTCCAACCTTGTTTGCTATATCCTCAACCTCTCCGAGAATATGAGACGAATAAAATATAGTCATTCCTTCTTTACTTAAATTTCTCAGTAAATTTTGAATATCTGTTTTTCCTGTCGGATCTAATCCGGAAGTCGGCTCATCCAAAAATAAAACTTTCGGATTCTTGACAAGAACACACGCAACACCCAGCCGCTGCCTCATACCTTTTGAAAATGTTCCTGCTTTTCTGTCCTTTGCACTTTGAAGTCCAACCTTATCCAGAACTTCGTCAATCTTTTTTTCTTCAACACCTCCGTTTAAGTCAGCAATGTAGCGAACATTCTGTCTTGCTGTTAATGAACTATACAAATATACACTCTCCGGCAGAAAGCCAATGCTTCTTTTGACATCAATAGGATTATTCACTATACTGTATCCGTTTATTATTGCATCCCCTTCGGTTGGTTCAATCAAGCCGACAAGAATGTTCATTGTGGTTGTTTTTCCGGCACCGTTAGCACCTATAAAAGCAAAAATTTCTCCTTTATAAACGGTTAAATTTAAATTTTGCAGTGCTTTAAATCCGTCAAAATCCTTTGTTAAATTTTTACATTCAAGTATCACCTCGTTTTTTGTTGTATTTGTTGTTTCCTTTGTTTCTTTATTATTTATTCCTTTATCATTTAATCCTTCATTCGTATTATTTTCCACCTTTATTAATTTTTGATTTTTATTTTATTGATTATTTCTCCTCTTATTGTTTTTCCTATATTCTTCAATTTTTTGATTTTTTATTTTCTTCCGAATTTCTTAAATATTACAACTACAACAATTATACCTATTCCGATTATTGCATATCCAAGCAACGAGGAAGATGATGACTTTGAAATAGTAACTCTTATCTGGTCTTCAGATGTTTCCACTTCCGCTGATTTTGCTTTTATAATAACTTTATAATCATTAATACTCGCATCAACAGGCGGCTTGATTTTTAATGTAAATTTTCCCGTTGTTTGTGAAGGTAATGATGCAATTTTTGACGGAACCATGCTTATCTCCCAGCCGGTTGGTTTTCTTATATCAAGTTCAACTTCTCTTAACTCACTCAATCCGGTATTTTGAACCTTAATTATTGTTTCTTTCTCCTGTCCTGCTTCTATGGTAACCCATAAATCATCAATCTGTAATTTCATTTCATTGGAACCCCGAATTAAAATACTTGCATTTAATGTTATGTTTGCATTTCCATAAACATTAATTTTAAATTTATACTCTCCGATTGTTGCATCGGTAGACGGATTTATCTGTAAAACAATGCTTTTTGTTGCCCCGGTATCAACTTCGGCACTTGATATCTGCGGGGAATTTCCGGAACTTTCCTTAAATTTATATGTCCATCCTGCCGGAAGTTCTTCAACCGCTAAATTGTAATTGTCTTTTGCTCTTCCTTTATTTTGTATGCTTACCGAATATTCTATTGCTTCTCCGACAACAACACTTTTTGTCGAATAAGGTGATGAAATTTCAACTTCATAAATTTTCTTTTCCTGTCTGACATTTACTTCAAAACTTAATGTTTTTGTTTGCTTGCCTTTTTGACTGGTTATTGAAATATTGACTTTATAAATTCCTTTATTTTCATCGGCAGGAGGGTCAACTTTAAATAATAAATTCAACGATGCGTCCTTTGTAACTTCAACTTCGGTAATTTCTTCACCACCCGCGTTGGTAATGTAATATTTCCAGTTATTGGGAACACCTGCATTTAGCCGGAAAGTATCTGTACTTTGATTGTTGTTAAGATTAACCTCAAATTTTACCTCACTTCCGGCATTGACTGCTTTTCCGCGATACATTGAAGAGGCGTCAAAATCATAAGTTCCCGTAGATCCGGATGTTACCTCTGCAATAAGTGTTGTCTCTGCCGGACTTTCGGAACCTACTTTAACTCTGAATTTGTATTCTCCGCCATTAATGGTTTCGGGGGTTTTTATTTCAATATAAAAATTACCTGTTTTTCCGGATTGCACAAAAATTTTATTTATTTCGTTGTTATCCTGATTTAAAATCCTGTATTTAAAATTTTGATTTGTGTCAAGCAGCCGGATTTCAAAGGTTGCATCCTTCGTTCCGATGTTTTGTATATTAACATTAAATTTTTTTGTTTCATCGGAACCGATAATTACGGATGGAAAATTTGAATAAACCCGTGCGGCATAATCCTTTGTCGTATACGCCTTCGAAATTTTAATTGTCTTAAAATTTTTTCCGTGCTGCATATCATAAACAAAACTCTGTGTTTCGTAGTCGTCATGTTTGATGGTTACTGTCTGAGTTCCCGCCGAAATATTCTGGAAAATAAAGTAACCATCATCACCCGTTCCGTATCCCTTGTCAAGTATATTTACTTCTGCGCTTTTAACTGCCATTCCAGATTCGGCATCTACAACGACCCCTTCAACCTTTGCAATTCCTCTTATATCTATTTCAAGTGACAAATTTTGGGAATTGTTGTTTAGAGTGAGCTGTTTTGTTGTATTTTCATAATTTTCTTTTTTTACCGTAATGTTGTATGTTTTTTCATAAGAAACATTGATTAAAATTTGAAAATTTCCGTTTGCGTTTGTTTTTGTCGGAATTATGGAAACAACATCTGCGCTTGGGCAATTGTTGGTTGCACAATTAGAACCCAAAGCATCATAGACATTAATTTCTGCATCTGCTACAGGTCCGTAAAAGTCAGTAACCGTTCCGTTTATTTTTACTATTTCCGCTGATATTGTGCCAACAACAGACATACCTATAAATACACATACCAAGACCGCCAGTAAAGTCGTAGTCCTTAAATTTTTTAACATTTTACCTTTTAACATTTTGTTTAAATTTTATAAATTTTGTATTTCATGACTATCTGCAGTTGACCGAATTAAACATTACCACAATGAACCATTAAACAGCACACTTAACTGTGATTTATACTGCTCAACGGTAGAAATTGCGTTTTTATTGAATGGCATATTGTATGTTGCTTACGAACAAGAGATTTACTCTTTGCTTACATTATGGTTTCATAAATTTGAAAAAACGCAGTCTGTGAAGTTGGGAAGTATATATCCAAATGGTATCATTTAATTAGGCCATTTTTTATAATCGCCGATAGTCATGTATTTTTGATTATTTTTAACTTTCATCAATATTATTACATTTCGGAAACCAAATTTGTTTCTGCGCCTGTTATACCTCTGGTTATTCTCTGCATTTTAACCAAAATTCTTTTTTCTTTATCTATCCAGACAATCCATTTGGTATTTATTTTATTATTTTCTAATAAAGTTATTTCAACCTTAAAGATGTCCCTGTTGTTTATTTTTTCAACACATGTAACTTTATAGGTCATTTCCACTTTGTATCCTCCTGTTTGCTCATCTACAACCTGACTCCACATAAAATTTTCATTTAATGCGAGCATCCACTGACTAAACACAGGCACATCCAAAGAAGTTCCGCCACCCATGTTTCTGTTTCGCGTGGCATTTATCTGCGTAGCATTCATTAAATTTCTTGTGAATGTTCTTCCCATATTCAGCATGGCATTTGCCAGGTCTCCCGTGAATGTCAATTCGGTAATTCCTGTCTTTATTATTACTTCTGTTATTTTCCCTGTTTCTTTGTCATAGTAATATGTAGTATTTTGCTGCTGATTTTGACGCATATTTTGAAACCTTTGCTGTTGCTGAGCTGATAGTCGTGATGTCATGTTTCTTTCTTCAGCTGAAATTTCTCTTGTTGTTGATGTAGAAACCTTATAGCAGTCCTTATTTTCAACTTTTTCTATTTTCTCAACATAAAACACCGTATCAGTAATTTGCGTAGATGTTCTGTTCACATATTCACATCCTGCCGGAAGTTCTGTTGTTGAATTAACCTGATTTTGATTTTCATTACCAGGTCCGCCTCCACCCTTTCCTCCACCCCTTGCAGGTTGTCCGTTACACATAAGCATTTGCATTGTCATTTGCTGGGTTGTCTTGTATTCATACTTTTTTCCGACTGTAAGCGGAACATTGGCGTTCTGATTTAAATCTTCCTCGGTTACTTTATATTCAGGCATAACCGAATGCGTAGTACTTGCTGTTTGTTCAATATACGACGAATCATTTCCACCGGGTGCTCCTCCGTTTCCTCCGCCTTGAGATAACGGATTAAGGATTAAATACACTCCGACAATTATAAAGACCGCTGATATCAAAATCCCTACCAGAACCATATTTTTATTTGCCATCTTAAAAACGTTGGCTCTTATTTTCAACCCTGTGATGACAGCGAAATTTTTTGAAACTTCATAGCAACATCACGATATTAAATATAAAAGCCTAAATTTATTCTTTAAATTTTATGATATATCTTGCCTTAAAAATAAAATATACGACGCAATGAAAAACGTAACTAATGCTACAACGATTGCAATAATATTTCCCCACACCATGCTTAAACTGTCGATTATTGTGTGCTTTACCTGTTGTCCGAATCCGAACTGTATATTTTGACTGTTCTCAAAATACGGATCTAAGATTACCTCATTTATATTTCTAAAATTTTCGCTTGGTGATAAATAAGAAATTTGCTGCTGTAAATTATAATTGTTTTGATACGCTTGTTGTATTGCCTTTCCTTGCATTCCGAAAGTATATGAAGGAATAGGAGCGGCAAAAGAAGCAACAGCACTTGCAATCGGAGAAATTAATAAATTTACAACTATAAATATTGCGATTGCCGCCAATAATGCATTCACGCTCTCTTTAAGAAAAATTGAGAAAAACATTCCGATAACAACAAAGGCAAGCATATAAAGGAATGTAATTAATCCGAAAAGCATAACCCTCAACATATCATCTCCGTCGGGAAAGACCCCCGTTGCACTACCAATCACACCAATACAGATAATTAAACTTGTCAGAACAACGACAAAAATAAGAGATATAAAACCGAGAAATTTACCGTTTATTAAAGTATCCCTGAATAACGGCTGGGTTAGTAAAAATTTTAATGTTCCTCTTTCACGCTCTCCCGAAACAGCATCAAAGCCCACAACGATTCCTATAATTGCACCTATTATTGCAACACTTGCGCCGGAAATTAAATAATTAAAAGCAGTCAATATTGACGGCTTTGGCATATCAATCTTTACGGAATAACCTGACCCCTGATAGCCGGTCATCATATCATTATAGGACTTTAACTCCGTCTGATATGCCTGTGCTCCCTGATATGCCGCCAAAAGCAGCATTACTACAAAAATTCCAAACAACATCACAAATCTCATACTTCTCAGATTCTCCGAAAATTCCTTTTTTGCTATAACATATATTGGTTTCATTTTAAAATTTAGTTAAAAATTTAGTTATTATTAAATTTGGTTTATAATGAAATTTCGTATAATAAGCTGCAGTAGAAACGAACTCGGATAAATTTATTTTACTTTTATTTATCCTTTGTTCTTTTCTGCATTTAATAATTTAAATTTTTCCTAAATATTATTTTTATTTTTTACCATTTTTATTTGTAACTATTCAGAAACAAAAATTTACATGTGAAAATTTCAAAAAATACAAAAAAATCAAAAAATTTACGTATCCTCTCAAAATTTTAGGGTAAAATGTAAAAATTTAGTATTTTGCACCCGTAAAGTAGAGATGTACAATTTAATTTACCCCGTTTTATTGACAGGTTGTAAGGAAACTAAAAAATTCACCGTCAATTTTTGAAAAATTTGTGTTTTTCACCTTCAACTTTTACATTCCCTTACAGTCTGTTGAGAGGATACAAATTCACCTATAATTTTTTGAGTGGCCGAATAGTTACTTTTATTTTTATTTTATTTTTATAGTTTTTTAATTTCTAACGGGTCGGATAGGTCTTCCGCCATTACACAATCTCGATATATCAGCGATATTCCGCAGAGGAATTCGCACATTGCGATTAGTGCTTATGAGGGCGGTTTCTCACTTTAAATAAAGAGATAGTCCGTAAAGGACTTCTCACAAAATTTAGAGATCCTACCGACCCTTTTTTGATGAATTTGACTGTTGTCTCTAAAATTTCTTTACTTTTGCTTTACTTTTGCCTTCATCTTCGATTCATAATCCGGATCATACTTTTCCATCTTTTTAACCATTGCAAATATTATTCCAGCCAACTTTGCAGCCGACGCAATCTTCGCTTTCTTTTTCCCGTACTTTGTCTTTTCATATTCCGATAACTTCTTTTTGTAATAGTCCCTGATTGTTTGATTTCCCTTTTTGTCTCTGATACACGGATTTGCTGCCTGAAAGAAAGCCATTCTTATATGTTTATCTCCTTCTGTAATCCTCCCGTCTTTTTCTAATTTGGATGACTGGTTTGTATTTGAACACAAACCGCAAAAACTCATGAAATCCCTTTCGCTTTTAAAATTTAATCCTTTCGTTTCCGCAATGAATGTTTAGGCAAGAACCATCCCCGCTCCGGGATAGGATAGGATCACTTTGGCAACTTCATCATCTGCCAGCATCTTTTTAATCTCTTTATCTAAAAACCTGACATATTTGTCAAATCTTTTTATAATATCTATTGTTATTCCCTTTGTGATCTTTAAACCATCCGTTCTCGAAGATAATCCGCTTGCATTATTTGCCGCCTGTATAAGTTCTTTCGCTTTCTTTTTTCCGAATACATTATTGCTGTTTTCAGCAAGTTCTTTTGCCAATTGTTCTTCACCTGCTTTTAAAATATCATCCGGAGTCATATATTTTTTGTTGATGAACATTGCTCCCTTTCCAAAAAAGTTTGAGAACACATCCCCTATTTCCGGAAACAAAAGAAAAGAATGTATTTTTAACTTGTTCTTGAATTTGGACCTCTCCTTAACAATATAAGCTCTGAATCTCGTTAAGTCCTTCAGTTCATTCCTTTCAATGTTGTTTTTTGACATATCTTCAATTGTCTTTTGAATATCTTTCTCATAGAAAAATTTAAGCTCTCTCGCCAATATATTTTTATCTATTTTATCCGTTTTTGCCCTGTCATTAAACAACGCCCTGAACTTTTTACTGTGCTTTGCTTCAAGTTTTATCACATCGTATCCGTTTTTAATTAAATACTCTCTGATGTTTGCGTGATACTCTGATGTCGGTTCATGACCAAACACAACGGTTGCCTTGTACTTTTTTGAAAGCATGTCCGCTATCTTTTTTACCTTTTTGAAACCGTTCTCCGTATTCCTGTTTTCAAAATTAAAAACATTGACTGTGTTTTCGCCATTATCTATGACCTCAATATCGCATTTATCCTTTCCTATTTCAATGCCTGCCCATAAAATATTCGTACTTTTCATCTTTACTTTATTTAAATTTTTTTGAATTTATTGTTGTATTTTATATTTATTACAAAAAATTTAAAATAAATGTGTGGCTCATCAGTCTAAGTATAGCGGTAGCTTTAAAAGCTCCGTATAATTTGCTCAGATGTAGCCACAACATTAAATACATACAACTTATTACACAAGAATACGATCTACTTTATAGGTAGGTTATTATAGCAGTCTAATNGATAANNTAAAAGTAAGTATTCAGCCACCAAAAAAATTATAGGTAAATTTGTATCNTTTCAACAGGCNGTAAGGGAATGTAAAAGTTGAAGGTGAAAAAACACAAATTTTTCAAAAATTGACGGTGAATTTTTTAGTTTCCTTACAACCTGTCAATAAAACGGGGTAAATTAAATTGTATAGCTCTACTTTACTGGTGCAAAATACTAAATTTTTACATTTTACCCTAAAATTTTGAGAGGATACGTAAATTTTTTGATTTTTTTGTATTTTTTGAAATTTTCACATGTAAATTTTTGTACTTTCTGAATAGTTACAAATAAAAATGGTAAAAAATAAAANGCTCATGTTTCTTAAGGAGTGATTAATTATATTTGTTATTAATTATAATTATATTTATTATAAATTATATTTGAAATGAAAACGAAAAAAGCATTATAACTCTTGGTGAAAAGGATTGCCTTGAAATGATAGAAAAAGCACGATGGAAAGACGGTGTTTTTTGTCCGTATTGTAAATCACAAGAAGTCGTAAAGAATGGATGGGATGATTCTGACGGCGTAAAAGTGCAAAAAAT
>CCXY01000086.1_pt1 | contig 24192 bp, 30 predicted proteins | sample 244351 | NCBI WGS metagenome assembly CCXY01 (sample SAMEA2779768, study PRJEB6121) | groundwater metagenome | isolation source: sulfidic groundwater | reverse complement strand
CCACCTTTTAAAAATTGTCCAAATTTTTGCCTTTTTTATATATTGTCACAATAGCAAGGGTTCATTTTTTGGTAATTTCTCTTACATTCTGTTTGAAGAAAATTTCAACTTGACTTTGAAAGATATTAATGAAACCGCTGTGCTGCAAAGTCAAAGTTATNATTCATAAAATCGGCATACATAGGCGGTGCACGGGGCAACATATGTATCTTACACACTCTACATACGCTTGTTTTATTTGACTTTTTGACACTGCAACATAAAGCACATCACTGTAAGGTGATGAATGGTTTTCTTTCAAAGTCAGGTTCAATATTTTAATTTGCGGACAAAAAATTTGAAACGGAACGAATAAATTTTTAAAATTTTATGATGTTTGCGGGAATTTGTGATATTTGCGGAAAATTTGCAGGAAATTTGCATACCTGTAAGTTGTGCGGGAGACGGTGTTGCGAAGAATGTATTGACTTTCAGGGAATATGTGTGATGTGTAGGGGAGGGAGATTTGAGAAAATTGGCGATGAAAATTCGGTAAAAATTTAAAATGGATACCGACGATGCTGAAAAGCATTTAAAGTCATGAACTTCACTATTCAAGTCAAAACGGTATGAAGAAGCGGAGGAAGAATTTAGAAAAACAATACAAATAAATCCAAATTTTGCTTTGGCACATCTTGGTTAGGGGATTTTATTGCGATTATATTACAAAAAAGAAGAAGCAGAGGAAGAAATTTTAAAAGCAAGTGTCTTGTTTGAAAAACAAGGGAAAGTTAAAGGTGTTGATTTGTGTGATGAAATTTTGAATAATTTAGAATTTGCAGACCCTATGAACTTAGATAAACTTTTCTTTGGTGAATTATATGCTTTACAGGATAAATTTTAAGAAATTTAGCGAGGAAAGTTTAATAAATAATTTGATAAATAATTTAAAATAAATTTAAGATGAAGGAAAAATACATAATGCTGGTTTTGGTAGGAGTGCTGATGATTGGTTTGGTTTTGATGAGCGGATGTATTGGAAACGAAAAGGAGAACACTACCAACACTGCAACGAATGAGACAAACAAAAGCGGTTGTAATAATGATGCGGGAGTGTGCAAAGTTCCCATAAATCCCGATGGAAATGAAACACAAACATAACGGTTTCGTTATATATACTTCCCAACTTCCCAGACTGCGTTTTTTCAAATTTATGAAACCGTAATGTAAGCAAAGAGTAAATCTCTTGTTCGTAAGCAACATACAATATGCCATTCAATAAAAAGCGCAATTTCTGCCGTTAAGCAGTATAACCGTTTCGTTATACTTCTGTTGTTAAAGGTGGTTATTCTTTTTTTCTTTATTTTTTTATTGTAATTGATATAATAGTTTTGTTATATAGCGATTTCGTTATATCTTATTCACAATGAAATTTTTAAAGAAGTAAAACAAAAAGGTTACATAACAATGTTATTTATCACTTCACTTCGTTCGGAGATTTTAGAAGCAAGTTCTAAAATAACAAAAATAGTATTTGTTTAGCTGATTGGGTTTTTATCTTGTCATATTTGATTTTGCAGTTATTTTTTTCACAGTTTTCACACTTAACTTTTTAAGCAGCTAAACAAATACATAAATTGAAATAAAATTTTACGATGAAATAAATTTAAAATTTAAAATGCTCACAAAACGAATAATTCCCTGCCTTGACTGTGATTTAAGTATTCCGGAAGGAAGGGTAGTTAAAGGAAAGAAATTTAAAAATATAATTTATGCAGGAATTCCTGAAATTTTAGCGGAAAAATATTACAAAGAATGTGCGGATGAAATTGTGTTTTTGGACATAACAGCATCCTATGAAAAACGAAGAACAATGATTGATGTGATTGAAAAAACAGCGGAAAATGTATTCGTGCCTTTAACTGTCGGAGGGGGAATTAAAAGTATTGAGGATATTAATAAAATTTTAAATGTAGGAGCAGACAAGGTTGCAATAAATACTTCTGCAATAAAAAATCCTGAATTTATAAAAGAATCGGCAAAAGTTTTTGGAAGTCAGTGCATTGTTATCGCAATTGATGCCAAGAAAACCGGCCGGACAAAAAGCAGTTACGAAATTTATATTTACGGAGGAAGGCAGGAAACAGGAATTGACGCAGTTGAATGGGCGGAACGATGCGAACAATCCGGGGCAGGTGAAATTTTGCTGACTTCAATGGACAAAGACGGAACAAAAGAGGGTTTTGAGTTAAATTTAACAGGAAAAATTTCGAAAATTTTAGATATTCCCGTAATTGCATCCGGAGGGGTTGGAAATCCCGAGCATATTTATGAGGTATTCAAAAAAACAAAGGCAAGTGCGGCATTAGCAGCTTCAATATTTCATTTTGATGAATATCCTATTCCTGTTGTTAAGAAATTTTTAAAAGAGCATAAAATTAATGTAAGAATTTAAAGTTTAATGCGTATTTAAATTTGAACAAAATGATTAAACGACTAAAGGTAAAGAACTTTCGTTCATTAAATGACTTTGAAGTTGAATTTGGAAAATTTAATGTTTTAATCGGAAGGAACAATACAGGAAAAAGTAATATAATTGATGTTTTAAGCTTTTTGAATGAGGGCGTAAAAGAGGATGCTGCTAAGATACTTAGCAAAAGAGGAGGGCATAATGAGATTGTTTTTGGCGGAAACACAACAGATAATATTGAAATAAAAGCTGAGTTTGAGGGTGAGTTTTTTAAAGATAAATTTTTACTTGATTACCTGTTAAAGCTCCCGGCAACTATATATCCTATTGAGGAAAAATTAGAAGTACAGAAAAATAATGGTGAGGGGGCGATATTCCCCAAACCAGAAACACACAAATCTAATTTTTATTGGTTTGGGAAGGGCAATAAAGAGTTCCCTATTATAACTGAAAAAAGCAATATTGAAGAAATTAAAAGAAAAGTTGAAGAAGCAGAGAAACCAACTATGCAAGAATATAAGATGGGCATTAACGGCTCGTTCTTTTATACATTGCTCCGGAATATTCATTCATATAAAATAATTCCCCATAACATAAAGCCGCAATATCCCGAGGCATTTGTCGAGGAAAACATGGAATTGGATAATGATTGTAAAAACCTCGCATTATTTTTATTAAAATTATCTCAACAAAATAAAAGGGTGTTTGAAAGAATTACGGAACTTCTTTGCGGGGTTGTTGATGAGATTGAAGATATTTCTCCCCGGGTTTCAGGAAAAAATGTTTACCTTATGATAAAAGATAAAAATTTCGATAAATATTTTTATCCTGAAAGCATCTCTGACGGCGTAATTTCACTACTTTCATATATTACAATAATAGAGACAGCAAACGAACACGACATTATTTGCTTTGAAGAACCGGAAAATTATATTCATGCAAGAATGCTTGAGTTTATAATTGATTTAATGAAAAGATCAAACGCGCAAATTATAGTTACAACTCATTCGCTGTCCTTTATTGATTTATGCGATCCTGAGGACATAATAATTGTTGAGAAAGAGAAAGGAGAAACAAAAGCAAGAAGGATTGAAAATAGAGAAGAATTCAAAAAAATTTTAGAAGAAAATGGACTAACATTAGGCGAATTATATTTTAGTTCCGAACTAAAAAATGAATAAAATAGGAATTATTGTTGAAGGAGATAGCGATGAAAAAATTTTGAGGGTAATTATTAACAAACTGTATTTGTTTATCTGGAATTGGAATGATGTTCATGGAACCGATAACGAGCGACTTGTATTTCATCTTATAAATGATTTAAAAAAAGATTGGGTAAAAGATGCGAATATTGAAAAAATTGATAGCGGTAAAACTATAAAAGTTACTAAAGATAATAACTCACTTGAACTAAAACTTAACGAGAAAGAAGATAAAGTAATCTTAACCACCAACACAGGAGAAACTTATGAATACTTCGCAAAAAAGGAAAATGATAATCTAAACATATACGACAAACTCTGTAAAAAAGAAGACTATTTTAGGTTTTCAGTAGCAGGAGGTAAAACAAAATTGTCAGGAAACTTAGAGAAACAACACATAAACAACTTGGTAAGAAGGCAACACTGTAACAAAATAATAATTCTTGTTGATTATGATAATTCTGATAAAGAATCTAAAAAAATTGAGGAAAGAGTAGAAGAAATAAAAAAAAGAAGACAAGATATATTTATTGAGTTGTGTTTTGCAAAACAAGAAATAGAATCATGGCTTCTCGGATGTTACGAAGAATTATTAAAGAAGGCAAAGAACGAAGAACCCGACAATGTAAAAAATCCTGTTGCATTACTTGAAAATTATGAAAGAGAAAGAAGGAAAAATAAAAATTTTAAGTATAGTAAAAAAGCAGACGGAAAAAGAATAGCCGGCAATAACAAATTAGAACATTTTGAATATTCCGCAAGTTTCAGAAATTTTAAAGAAATTTTACAAAAATTTAACAAGTCATAATTTTGTGTCAATCTGAAATTTAGATTTTTGTGCGTTCATTATTGCTTTCTCTAAAGCATTTTTATGAATTTCGGCTGCTTTGTGAATAGAACTATTTAGTCCTCCTTTTCCTTTACACTCATATTGTGTTAGCAAGCCAACTATATTTAATGCCTCTTCCGGTGCTTTATCTTTAATTTTTTCAGCAATAATAAACGCCGCTCCGCAGGGAGATGATTTCAAAACAACAATATCTTTTATTTTGCCTTCATTTATCTTTACTATGAATTTGGGTATTCCGAATTTTTCAGTTATGTTAACAGCACAAAAACAATTAGTATAGAGGACATTCTTCAAATTACATCTTGATGTTGTTAAGATATTTTTTGCATCTTTTAACAGATATGGCACATCCGGATGGTTTGTGTAATCAAGCACAACATCCGCCGAAAAAACAAAATCCGGAATTTTAATTTCTGAAAAATCATCAATTATTTCAGGCAAATTTTCAGGAATCCATTGCCCGATAAATCGGGCACTTTTATCATTATTTGTTCTTTTTATAAATTCTCCTGCGCATCGCGAATTTCCGACAATTGCAATTTTAAGCATTATACTTCGGGTATTTATCTTACTCTTTCCTGCTTATTTTCTCAATTATTTTTATTTTTCTCGCGGATCTATAATATATTATTGCACCGAATCCGAATCCGAAAAATAATCCCATTGCATTTAAACCCGTCACACCGAGCAAATCATTATTTAAATGTTCAAAATTTAATGCAAAAACAACAACAATTCCAACAATGCTTGCAATTCCTCCGAATATTAAACATTCCTTAAATTCCTTTATAAAATAACCGATTCCTATGCCTGCCAAAAATGAAAAAAGGGGCAAGATATGTAATAGAAATAAAAAATTTCCGATATTAGAAGATGTAAAAAAAATAAATAAATATGTAAAAAGAACATACGAGACAAATCCTGCAACAGTTCCGCTCAGTCCTCTTTTTGTGTTCATAATAATCAAATTTAAGACCTAGCAATTATCTGCTATGCTGACTTCTTAATAATTTTTGTCGCCTCTCTTGTTTATGTTTCCGCATCTTTTGCTTTTTTCTTTTCTTCCCGCATGGCATTTTATAGTAAGATTAAAATTTAAAATAATAAATTTAAAATAATTTTGTTGTTCTATTTACTTTTTGTGTTATCTATGTTATCTGCTTTTATTTGTTTTCCAATACCATTTTAATACCTTTTATAGGACATTCTTCCGCACAAATCCCGCATCCCTTGCAATAATCATAGTCAATAATTGCCATATCCTTGATCCGAATAATTCCTTCTGGACAAAATGTAGCACACAATCCGCATTTTTTACAGTTCTCAACAACAGGTTTCAACACCCTCCAAGAAGATGTTTTATTTAATACGCTGTTCCCTGCTTCCTCTATTGTTGCTCCGACACTGTATTTCATAGTAATAATCTGCAATAATTTCTTTTATTTACCCCTTAATTACAATATATTGTCCAATCGCATTGACCATACTGTAAGGAATAACAAACCTTCCCTTATCGTCCTTTGGCAAATTTGCTTTTGCATTTGCATCCGGCAGCACAATTAAACTATTAAGTTTCCCGTTTGTTTCCATTTCTAGGTCATACAATTGCCCGACCTGCTCTCCGCTTGTAGTTATCACTTTTCTGTTTCCTATTTGTCGTCCTATTTCATACTTTGTCATTTTTGTACATTAAAATTTTTCTTTTTAATTAAAAAGTATCTTAAATTTGTTAAACACAATTAAAAATCTTTAATTTCAAACCCCTTCAATACGGGGTGCCAGATAATATTTTATACTTGCATCACCGATACTATATTCTAACACCATAGGAGAATTTGTCTTTAGTCGTAGTGTAATAATTGTATCCGCATCTACTGCTGTGATTAAATTTTTTAAATATTCAATTGAAAATGTTGCTTTTGCGTCTTCCTTAACATTCTTATCTATTAAATTTTCATCTGAAATTTCTATTGTTACTTCGGATACATCTCCTTCTGCGGAAAGCACAACACCTTTGCTATTAAATTCAACTGCTATTTTCGAACTGACCATTTCTATATCTTTTACATGGTCCGCGAATAAATTTCCTCTGATTTTAATCTCGTCAACCGTTTCTATCTTCGGCTCTCTTGACGGTGCCGATGTTTCAAGAATACCTAATTCATAGTCCCTGGTTGTTTTTCCTTTAAATTTAATCCCTATTTTGTTGTCAATCTTTAATTCAACAGCATCATCCGAACGGACTCTTTTCATCAGCTTTGAAAGTTCAAGAAAATTCATTCCGACAACCAAGTCCTTATCTCCTTCAAGGGTATATTCTTCAAACATTGTCTTTGGAATATTTAAGATTCCCATTGCTATCTGAGACGGATCTATTACTTTTATATCAATACCTTTTGAGGATATGTTTAACGTACCTTCATCAACAAGAACCGATACTGACTCTATGGCTCTTTTTAAGTCCTTTACCTTTGATGTTTTTACGGTGAACATTTTAAATTTTTGATTTTTATTTATTTTTGTTATAAAATTTTGTTATAAAATTATATTTTTTAGTTAATAAATTTAAAGTAGTTTATTATAATTTTTCTATTCGGGAAATTTTAGCAGTTAAATTTTCTTTAAATTTATTCGCATCGTCTTCTTCATTGCTGATTATTAAATCACTTAATGCAATAACATTTCCCAATCCCCAGCTTAATTCGGAAATATCCCGATTTATAAAGCCATCGTAAGTCAGATTATCATCAGGCCTTTTTCTATTTGTAAATCTTTCGTATCTTTTTTTAGGCGATGCGTGAATTGCAATTAATACGACATCATAAAATTTCCTGAATTCTCCGACTTCTTCGTAATTTCTTACTCCGTCAACGATACATGTCTTTGAAATTTTTGCCATTTCAGTTAGTTCGGGTATGCAAATTTTTGACACATAACTCTTATCTTTTTTTCTGATTTCCGTGCTGTATTCTCTCATATCCTTGTCTATATTTTTTTCCTTTATATCTCTTCTTATGACATCTCCCATGCTTACAACAGGAAATTTACCGCTTAAAAATTTTATTGCTGTTGTCTTTCCTGCACAAGGCATTCCAGTTATACAGAAGAGTTTCATAATGCAATAAATTTTATTTTATCATCCGTCATCATCTGTTTTCATTACCTGCTTACTACATCCTTTTGCTTACTAGGTCGCATCCTTGCACTTCTTCCGTAACCACATGATGCACACACCTTTTTTACATGATGAAATGAAAATTTCCCGCATCGCTGACATAAAATATGGACATGCCCTTTATTATGCTTTCCGAAACTTGGTGTTCCTTTACTCATTTTTAAATTTTATTTCTTAAATTTATTATTTCTTAAATTTATTTGTATTTACATTACCATAACAATCATATCTCCTCTTATAAAGATTTGTTCCAGTCTTTTTTCAACTATGTTTCCTTCCAGATCTTTATCTTTAAAACGGACATTTCCTAATACAATATTCACATGCATATCAAATGCCCTCAATGTTCCTGAAATTTCAAGCCCATTTTTTGTCTTCACAATTACTTCTTTATTTAATACATCTCCCAATGCGTCCAAAGGTTTCATATATTTAGTTTCTTCCATCTTCAACTTTGTTCTTTTTATTTGTATTGTTTGATTTATTATTCTTTGATTAGATAATTAGGAATAGTAATTAAGAATAGATATAATAAATTTACAATAAAATTTCCGTAAAATTTCACATAATTTGGATTTTGCTTTCATAGTTTATTTTTATATTATTTTTATATTATAATTCATAATTAATTGTGTTTTTTTAATAAAATCATAAAATGAATCTTAAAGTAAATGAAAAAGCATACGAGCTGCTTGATACGATAGAAACAGAAAGAAAAATTATAAAGGTTGAAAAGAACGAAAACAGCGAAGCAATCGGAGAGGTAATTATCCTTGATATGGGTGTTACGGATAAAACAAAAGATGTGGGGGATAATGTTGAATACGGAATCACAACAGCAGAGGCAGCAATGGGAGGGCTTGGAAAAATTTCTATTCGAGATAACAAAATTTATGTCTCAATTCCCGAGCATCCTTCAATTGCAACACTTTCCTGTCAGATGGCCGGATGGCGATTTAAAATAAATGATACAATCGCTATTGGTTCTGGTCCTGCAAAAATGGCTGCAATAGTTCCAAAAGAGACAATTAATCGTATAGGTTATTTTGAAAGCCCTGAAAAAGCGGCACTTCTTTTAGAAACAAATATTATGCCAAACGAAGAAACAGCAAGGAAAATTCTGGAAAAAACAAAGGCAAAAAAGGTTATCGTAGGGGCATTCAGAGGGGACTCAATGGTCGGATTAATAAATGTTCTGGCAAGGGTTGTTGAAATGGGTTTTTACAGGATGGATTATCTTAAATTTGACACAAATAAAGCTAGCAGCGGCGAGGGATTTGCTCCGATTCCAACGTTAAATACGGACATAATGTACACTTCAAATGACGCATTGATTTATGGTGCAGATGTTACGATAAATGTGAATGGATGGGATGAAAATTTAACGGATAAAATTTCTTCATCATCTTCACCTGCTTACGGAAGGCCGTTTAAAGATATATTCACAGAAGCAGGAGGGGACTTTTATAAAATAGATCTCGGAATATTCGCACCTGCAAAAATTACTATAGTTGATACAAAAAATAATAAGGGGTATGTTAGCGGACATATAAACGATGAGATAATCGGCAAAATTTTATGAAAATTTGAAGGTAAATTTAAACAGATAAAAATTTGATAAATTTAAAAATTTAAATGTCTGAAAAATTTAATAAAAAATAAAGGCTTTTATATTTAATATCGTGATGTTGCTATGAAATTTCAAAAAATTTCGCTGTCATCACGGGGTTGAAAATAAGAGCCAAAATAAATTTTAAAAATAAAAGAAGGATAAAAATAAAAAAAAGATAAAAACACCAAGATGAAAAAGATATTGTTTTATATAAGTATGGAAAAACACGCAAGCCCGTTTGACATTATAGAGGCGTATGATGCTGTTGAAGATGTTGCAGTTGTGCCTTATGCGAATGTATCTGCCGAAGAAATTCCCGCACTTGTGAATGACATAATATTTCCGAGAAGTCCGAAGGATTTGATAAATACGGCAATATTTATCGGAGGGCATGATGTTGTAAAAGGTGATGAAATGATGGAAATTGCAGTTAAGCAGATGTTCAATCCATTCAGGGCATCAATTGTTGCTGATACGGACGGTTCAAATACAACTGCTGCCGGATGTGTATACAAAATTAAGGAAACATATACCAAAAAAGGCATTGATATGAGCGGACAAAAGGCAATTGTCTTTGCCGGAACAGGTCCCGTCGGATTAAGAATTGCCGCATTACTCATAAAGGAAAGAGTAGATGTTGCGGTAACATCAAGAAAATTAGACAGGGCAATAGAGGCAATTGATAAAGTCAGGAAAGTTTATAATGCGGATATAAAAGCGTATGAAGTCAGAAGTGATGAAGATACAATTAAAGTAATTGAGGACTTTAAGCCAAATATAATTGTAACAACAGGCCCTCCGAAAATCATACTGGTAAGTAAAGCAATCTGGAGCAAATACGATTTTATTAAAATTCTGGCAGATGTTAATGCATATCCTCCTTACGGAATTGAAGGGGTTGAAGCAAATGACGACTGTAAAGAGATTGATGGAAGGATTGGAATTGGAGCGCTTAAAATAGGAACAATAAAGAATAAGGCACAAAAGGCAATAATAAGAAAGTTATTTGAGAAAAAGGGAAATATACTAAAACTTGAGGATATATATGCAGCGGCGTTTGAATAAATTTTGAGCAAAATTTTTGAAATTTTTCGGAATTGAAAAAAGCGAAACAGTAACAAAATCGTATTTGGAGTTGCTGATGAAAAAGACAAATCACAAAATTAAAAAATCTTTGTAACTATTCAGCCACCCCAAAAATCACAGGTAATTTAAAAATTTTTAGATTTTTAAAGATTGAAAATCTTGTGGATTTTCAGTAATTTTTTGAAAATTTCACAGGTATTAAAAAATATTTGAAATATTTTTTAAGATTGAAAATTTATTTATAAATTTTCAGTAAAATTTTGTCACCTCACTTACGCTCACTTCGTTCGTGTATTTACAAAATTTTTGGAACTTGCTCAATATTAAAGGGTAAATCACTCATAACCGTCAAAAAATCACAAGTAACCTCCACTCTTTATTGAGCATATTCAATTTTTGTAATTTTGAAAATCGTTCGGAGATTTTCAAAATTTCATTTTGAAAATACCCTCTGAATAGTTTATATATTAGTAATCATAATGTATTAACATAAATTTAATACCTCTGAATAGTTACAAATCTTTTATTATTATTCAAATTTCATTATATATACAAAAGAAAATTTTAAAAATAATCAAAACAAGTATTAAAAAGATAAGGTAAAATGGATACAACATTAAATGACTTGAATGCTGATTCTGCAACGACGATAGTGAGAAATTATTTTAAAAAAGTTATGGGTGAGAAAAAGTTGTACGATCAGGATTGGATAGATTGGCTTGATTTTAAAGTGATACATGTAAAATCAACCCCTTCACATGATTATGAGATAATATGCGAGATGAAGGAATCGCCCCTTTCTAACAAAAAAGAAAAATATAAGGTTTTAGTTGGAAAGGATGGAATTATATCGTTTGTTGAGAGAGAAGAAAAATGAAGGATGACCATGACTTCAGAAAATTTAAGGATATTGTAATAGATACTGGGCCATTATTAATTCTTTTAACCGGATTTTATGGACATGGGGTTAAAAAATTTACAAAGGAAAAAGATGATTTTAAAATTTTAGTGGAATTTATTAAGAAATATCCAAACATTTTTGTTACTCCGCAGGTTTTGGCAGAAGTTTCAAATTTGGCTAAGCGGGAATTCGGAGATTACTTTGAAGATTTTATGAATTTTTCAACTAAACACATTCTTCGTTTTGATGAAAAATATATTGATAAAAACATCCTTGCTACAAAACCGGAATTAAAACTTATAAAATTTGGCTTTACGGATTCGTCATTAATTGAAGTTGCTACCGATGGAAAACTATTGCTAACAAATGATATTCCACTTTATCATTATTGCACAAATATTGGAATTACGTCAATTACTATTGATGTAATTAAAAAATATTGCCGCTTATCCTAATTGAGATTGATTATTTGACAGGTTGTAAGGAAACTAAAAAATTCACCTTCAATTTTTGAAAAATTTGTGTTTTTTCACCTTCAACTTTTACATTCCCTTACAGCCTGTTGAACATCTTCACAACTTCCTCCAAATTGTCTGACATTTCCGTAACATCATCCATCATAACATTTCCCATATTTCCTATCCTGAATGTTTTTTCCTTTATCTTTCCGTAACCGTCTGCCAGAATAAAGCCCCTTTTCTTCATTTCTTCCTTCATAATTTTTACATCAAACTTATTGCAGACCTTCTTAAAATTTTTAAAATCAACACAGGTTAGCGTTTGCGATGCAAAATTTTCATCAGGAAAAATTTCAAAGCCTATATCTTTAACCCTATCTCTGACAAATTTTGAAATATTTTTATGCCTTTCAATAACATTTTCATGTCCTTCTTCAAATATCAAGTCAATGGACTTGCTCATTGCAAACATCTGCGGAATCGGAGGAGTTACAGGCGTCTCATTTTTATCATTTGACTTCTTTAAAATTTCAAAATTTAAGTAAAATCCCTTATTTTTAACTTCCTTCGCTTTATTTAAAGCTTTTTCACTTACACTGGCTATCGCCATGCTCGGGGGTGTTGCCAAACACTTCTGGCTTCCGAAAAGACAAACATCAATTCCGTAGTCATCAACATCTGCATTTGCCCCACCCATTGAAGAAACACTATCAACAACAAACAAAGCATCATGCTTTTTCACAACATCTGAAATTTCTTTTAAAGGATTCATAAGCCCCGTTGATGTTTCGTTATGNATAAGTGTAACAACAGCATAATTATCTTCCGATAATGCTTTATCCGCTTCATCGGGTAAATTTGCCTCCCCCCACTCCTTGCTTAAAATTTTAACATTTTTGCCGTTTAATTCAAAAATTTCTCCAAATCTCTCCCCGAATGCACCGCAAGACAGGCAAAGCACTTTTTCATTATCTTTGACTAAATTTCTGGCACACGCTTCCATAATTCCGCTTGACGAAGAAGTGAATATTAAAATTTCGTTGTTTGTTTTCATCAATCTCTTTAGTTTTTGCACTAAAGACGAGTGCAGTTCTCTGTAGGTATTGCTTCTATGGCTGAACATTTGTCTGCTCATTTCATTCCTGACCTTTTCATTAACATATACTGGACCTACCGCAAATAATTTGGTTTTTCCATTGTGTTGTAAATAAATTTTAATCAATGTTTATAACTCGACTTTGTCACATTTCATAATTTCATAAAATTACTATAGTTAGATTAAATCAAATATTTGGAAAAATATGTAAATTTTATATCAAAATCTTGAAGTAAATGTCTAATCTGACAAAGTCGAGATAATTTAATAAATGTTGGTTCTTAAATTTTAAATTTTAGGCATTATAACTTTTCCCGTTTCGTCTCCAACTTCTGTTGTTTTATTAAAATAATACAAATAAGCGGTTATCGCACAAAAAATCGCATCTATTTCATCTTTCTTCAGCAATCTCCTGTCAATACCTTTAATTACCTTCATCAGTTCTTTTTGTTCGACTTCTCTTGATTTATTATGAAAGCCCAAAATTTTTGCACTACCTGTTGCAAAGACCTCAATGACATTAAAATTTTCTTTTCTTAACTCGTTGCTTATTTTTATTCCCCTTTCTGCCAGAATTTCCATACTCTTTAAAGTCAAAGGCAACGCCCCGTAAATTTTTAAATCATAATCACATTTTCGGTTTCCTTTGCTCAACGGTGCATCTATTGCTATTATTTTGGGATTTGCCTTTTTTGTTTCTTCAATGATTTCTTTGTCCGTGCTTAAAATTTTGGTTTCGGCAAATTTATCGCTTTTAAAATCAGATACGGTTAAAATGCAAAAGCCTGTGCAATGCTTTGCTGTTCCTGCAAGGTCAATGCCTACAAATTTCATCTAAAATTTTATAAAATTTTATAAATTTACCTCTTATTGTTGTGGCACTTATTTTTAAATCCGTGATGATGCTGAAAGTTTTTAAAATTCCAAGATGTATCTATGATATAGGATATAAGAGCCATAAATTTATATAATTTGCTTCTTATTTTTCCTTATTCTTTTTCATTATTAGACATGTTGCAAAATAACCTTTTCACCTTTGACAGGTTGTAAGGAAACTAAAATTTTTAGACCTCTTATATACTATAACAATATATACGCATAAATTCCACCTTTAAAAATTGTCCAAAGTTTGCCTTTTTATATATTGTCACAATAGCAAGGGTTCATTTTTGGTAATTCCCTTACATCCTGTTGAACTCCTTTAAATTTTATCAGTTTTCACATTTAAAATTTTTAATTTGCAACAACACTATTCCTTCAACGAGTCCAAAAATTTATCCGTTTCATCAATGTTTTTGCAGATGGTAACCCTTTCCAGCTTTAATATTCTTCCCTGAAATCTTTTATGTCCCGCTCGGACATACTCGCCATTTAAAATTTTACCAAAATTTAAATCTGTTTTTTGATTTTTTCATTTCTTCATCAAACTCAATCAGCAATTTTTTCTGCTTTTCATTCAGACCTTCCGGAATTTCAATTTCAGCAACAACAAACTGATCTCCCGTATGGTTTCTCATTTCGTTGTGAATCCCCATGTCCTTCATTCGTAATGTCGTTCCCGGCTGCGTTCCTTCTGAAATATTTAATGATGCAGTTCCCTGAAGTGTCGGAACATCTATCTTTCCACCTAATATTGCCAAAGTAAAAGGAATCTTTACATTACAATAAATATCATCACCTTTCCTTTTGAATAAATTATCATCCGTGACATTGATTTTTATATATAAATCACCTGATCCATCCGCACCGTAATTGCCATATCCGGTCATTTTTAAATTATCTCCGGTATTTACCCCGCCCGGAACCCTTACATTAACCTTTGCCTCTTCTTTTACATTTCCTGTTCCGTGACATGTCCGACAGGGACTTTGAATTACAACCCCGGTTCCGTGACATTTGGGGCATGTCTGGGCGCTTGTAAAGGTTATAAAACCAGCCCTTCTATGTATCTGTACAACTCCTCTTCCGTGACATTTGTCACAGACCGTTCTGCTTCCGTCTTTGCTCCCGGTTCCATTGCAGACCTTGCATTTGGCATTATGAAAAAATCTTATTTCCTTTTCTGTTCCGAAAGCAGATTCCTTTAAATTTATCGATAAAGTATATTCCAGATCCTCACCTGTATCTCCTATTGTTTCATATCCGGATCTTTGTCTGCCCTTTCCTCCTCTAAAAACGCCTTTAAAAATTTCATCAACGTTCCCGAAACCCTCGCCATAACCCGAAAATACATCCTGAAAGTCACTGAAGTCAGCATTCCTGAATATATCCTCCTGACTGGCATTTCCCATTCCTGCACTTCCGACTCTATCGTATTGTGCTTTTTTATTGTCATTGCTTAATACGGCATACGCTTCACTTATTTCTTTAAATTTTTCCTCGTATTCCTTCTTTTTATCAGGGGGCGATCTATCCGGATGATACTGCATTGCCAGCTTCCGGTATGCCTGTTTAAGGTCATCCTTTGTTGTATTTTTATTGGCACCTAAAATTTTATAATAGTCTTTTTCATTCATTTTTTGCACTCTTACAATAATTGTATAAGAATATTAATTATTATTGAATTACAAAATTTTATTAGATTACAAAATTATAAAATTTAAAATGGATGGAAGAAAAAATTTGCTTATTATCGGCAGTATTATTGTATTAACCATACTATTTGCATTAATTTTAAATTTCTCTCCGCATTTGTATTATCCTTATCCTTTGCATGTTGATGAATATGTGCATTTGGAAACGGCAAAACAAATTGCGGAAAAAGAAGGCAGTAATAATTTGACAGATCCGACCGGCAGATTTCAACAAACAAATGATATGGAAATCGGCTACCATATTTTCCTTTCCGAAATTTTTCTTTTTACAAATATGAAAATGAGCAATGCAATATTTATTCCTGTAATATTTTCAATCTTCTCAATGATAATAACATACATTTATTTAAGACGATTCTCAAAAATTACCGCACTTGTGGCGATTATACTTATCGCATTAATTCCGACAACGGTGGGTTTTTTGGGGGAGAAATTTATTGTCCCTGTAAATATTTCATTCATCGCAATTCCTGCTGTTCTTTTTCTAATAGACAGATTTGAAAGGGACTCATCGGTTAAAAATTTAATTCCGTTTGTTCCGCTAATCTCTATTTCACTTCTTTTTCATCCTCCGAGCGGATTTGCTGTTTTGACAATAATTCTCGCTTATGTTATTTTGCAGGGTAGGAACTATTTAAAGACATCACATTTAAATTTAAAATCGGAAAGGATAAAAAACAGGAAAAAAATTTTAAAAATTTTGTTAATATCGGCAATATCGGTTGTTATAGTTATCCAGTTGTTCATTCCTTCTCTTTTAAGTAAAGGTATTGAAGCAGGGACATTTACAAAACAGAGTTATCTTGACGATATAATTTACTTTCCGAATTACTTCGGAATATTTCCGCTAATATTGGCAGCAGTTGGAATATTCTTTTTAATTTATAGGAAAAATTTACTGATTCCGCTTTCATTGTTGCTGCTTTTAATTGACCTTCTTGTTTATATTTTCTTTCAAAAAATTTTTTTGTTTCCTTTCGGAAGAATATATATTTACATTTCAATACTTCTTTCGGTATGTGCAGCAATGGGTGTTTATGAAATTTTGAAATTCAGGGGAAAATTTTTTAGGGTAAGAATTGTTGTTGTTATTCTTTTAATTTCTCTTTCAATATATGAGCAACTGCCGAAGCACAATCCTTATCAATATTATCAAATCATGAGTGCCGATGGTTTTGATTATGAAAATTTTATATGGATGAAAGAAAATACACCGAAAAATTCAACGATTTTGGCAGACAGCTGGAAAAGCAAGGGCTTGGCAATTTTTGCAGAAAGAAAAACATATTCGTATTTTCCGTTAGGACCGAGTGAAAAATCAATGTCTTATTGTGAATCTGGGGATAAATTTTTGATAAATAAATGTAATAATACTGAATTTTTGCTCAATAACAACGTTGATTATGTTTATTCCTGCAATTGTGAAAATGAAAATTTAACTGAAATAAAGAGATGTATTTTTAAGACCTTTTAAGAATAATTATCCCGCAACAATTTCAATATTTTTCGCATCGCTTACTGTAATTTCTAGTCCGCTCTGATAAATTGTTACTATCCCTAAAGCCCTTATTTTTTGACCCTTTTTAAAATTTATCTGTAGGTTTTTCGGAAGGTAAATTTCTGTTGTTGTGTTATAAAATTTCAGTGCCGTTGATTTATCCTTTTGCTTCGTGATTTCTTCAATTGTTCCTTCAACATAGACCTTCTTTTCAATATCCGCGTGAGAAATTTCTTCTATCTGCTTTAAAGGAGGATTTATTAAAGGAGAGATATATGCAAGGAGCATCACTCCAATAATTGAGAGAACTGCCGAAAGATAGAACAAAATTTCAAAATTGTCTTTCATTTTCCATAAAATTTGGTAGTAAATTTATTTTGGGTCTGTTTCAAACATGGCTTTGTGTTTTCAACAAAACCATAAATATTCAATTTTCGTCCGGTTGCCAAAGTTTTGCCAATGTTAGAAACTCTCATCTTTATTTCACAAACCGCGAGGATTACAGTTTTTTACCTTAAATTATTAGAGTGCACTCTTCCGATGGTTTTAATAATAAACTCTCGATCTTTTGTCAATTTTTGTCACAAGCACGATATTGTTTTCGTGTTTTACTTTATATGATGCCCCATAGCCACCTATCTTATTCTAAAGACCCTATCTCATTTGTCTCTGCAGATAAATTTTGCATCACTCGGGGCAGGATGTTTGGCAAGATTTCTCAATCTGTTTTCAATTCTGATTCTAATGTTATCATCTAATTTTTCTAAAAATTTATATACTATCTGTGAGAGTTCTACTGCATACATATTAACATATTCGCTTCGTTTTCCCTTCCATTAGGTCATTTTCGCTTCCTCCAGGGATGCCATATCATCATAAGTCAGCATATATTTCATATCCACTACATGTTTCTTTATCCCTGCTATTTGTTTCATTAGGTATTCAATGTTTTTATTTATCATATTCAATGTTGTGGTTTCTATCTTTAAAATTTACGAAATTTAAGATGTGCCCCAAAAATTAAGATATTGCTCTTTTTTTATAAATTTGTTTGTAACTATTCAGCCACCCAAAAATCACAGGTAATTTAAAAATTTTTAGATTTTTAAAGATTGAAAATCTTGTGGATTTTCGGTAATTTTTTGAAAATTTCACAGGTAAAATTTTGGTAGTGTCCTAATTTATAGTTGGTAAAATCTTAAACATCAGTAATTCTCTCCAAGTCCATACGTGTTTCGTGATTCCCTCAGCCATACATGGTGTCCTTTTAATATCCATTTCGCCTTAATTAAATTCCATGATATTTCACCAATAATTTATGGGTAAACCATAGATAGAAGTGTTAGATTGTTTTGTGAGTAATTTAAGAGTGTTATTTCTTTGTTTTTATCGTCAATCCTGAATTAATCCATATCAGATTATTGTAGCATTGATACACATCTAAGTGATTGTCAAACATGTCATTGCACTTTGAAAAGCAAAGTGTTTCTCTGATTAGGCGCGAAATACCGTTTCTTAATGTTAAATTGCTATAGCGTCAAGAATCCGTTAGCTTTTTCCATGATTTTTTACTACTTGTAAAATTATTAGTTAGGATCTTATAATTTCCATCATCTGTTTTTATCAAAAACGCTAAATTATTTCGTAACGAGTAAACTTAAATATCATTTAATCATATTTACTCCTAATGAAATAATATGAAGACAATAAAATTTATCCCACAAGAAGTTGTGGACAGAATTAAAGCTGCATATAAAAGATTAATATTTCATCTCTAAAAAATGTTTATGTTAACCCAAAATATTTATGAATATCTCTCTTTTTGATGCTCAATTCCAACGGAATTTTGACGCTATAGTTAAATTGTATCTCTCAATATACACTGTTTCTATATCTTTCTCATCCATGGACCCGATCACAATTCTTCGTGTCTTTTTTACTACTCTGCCCCCTTTTCGTTCCTTAATGAGTTGCCCATAGTTCACTGTTTCCTCATCAAAATATTTCAGTATGCTTTTCGTATATTGATCATTCCCATCACTAACGAAATCGGCTTTATTATCCTTGCTTAGTGGCTTGCCTCTTTCTTTGACTTTCTTCATCAACTCATCGGCAATTTCTTGCTTCCTCTTACCGGTAGCATGGAGCCAAATGAAGTTTCGTTTCAGACTTTTCTGCTATGTATGCTCACCAATCGCCGCATTTATCTGAGTCAACATCTCCTTGCTTAACGTTCTTTTGTTTTTTTACGAATGACCACATCTCATCAACCTGAATCTTTGTGAGTCCAACATCTTTTATCAAAAAGTCAGTTACTGCTCTCGCGTGTTTTGCTAAGTCATTTATAACATCTGTCACTGTATCTCTATGGATTTCCATTATGCGTCCAATGGCTCGGGTTCCATTTTTCTCCACTAATAACTTACAGATTAGGATTATCTGATCTTCAGACAATTTACGATTGTAAAAAACACTATCCTTAGTTTCTACAAAAACCCTATTGCAGGTGTTGCATATGAATCGTTGTTTGCCATTCTTATCATGTCCGTATTTAGTTATGTTGCCCATACCCTTTTTGCTATAATCGCTACAATNTGAGTTNGAGCAAAATTCCTCTTTGGGATCAGCCNNTAATTTATTTTTTGTTGCCATATATAAAATTAGGATGCTGTTTATAAATACCAACTATGTTTTAGGACACTACCGAAATTTGGACTTATTTAAAAATAGCCTGATTTTAGCATCGGAATGCATTGTTAATCTGGCATTCAATACAATGAATGATTTGTATCGAAAGGAATACTTGAAACATTTAATCAAAATTTTAAGGCAGTGCACGACGGAGAACAAATTGCCGAGGGTGTCACGGTTATGTACACTCCGGGGCATACGGCAGAGCATGCATCTCTGGTTTTAGATACGATAGTTAGTGGCTTTAAAGCAAAGATTGTTGTTGCAGGAGATGCAATTGTCTCTCCATCTTATTACTTTCTGGATAGAGTGTGGAAATTCAACGGTGACTTTTATTCCGAAGAAGAAGCCAAGAGAAGTATAGCAAAAATAAAGGAAATTGCGAATTATATAATTCCAGGTCATGGAAGTATATTTACAAAGTAATAAAATTTCCGTTATTATTTTCACTAAGTCCTTACTGTCTTTTTCTCCGAATATAATTTCAGGAATGCCGCACCTTTTTTTCCTTTCGGTATCTATGTTAGAAATTTTCATATTTTAATTACGTGAGTTTTATTTTTCTTTTTCAATTTCCTCTTTAATAACTGATTTTATCCTGTCTGCAAAATTTTTTATGATGCCAATCCGTTCAAACACATCAAAAACATCCCTGTTTTCTATATCAAAATATTCGTGTGCCAATAAATTGCGATAAAATATTAAATTTGAGATTTCTTTTTCCATATATTTATCTATTATTTTGTTCTTTGAAAGCAATCTGAAAATATCTTTATAAGTTGCAGGAACCTCCGAGTTATTTGATAATACTATTTCTTCCCCTAAATCTATTGCTCTGTTTAATATAGCAAATAACAACATTGAAACCGAGTAAAAATTTTTTATATCGTCTAAATCTTCTATCTTTCTGATGCCTAACTTTTCCATATCTTCAAAGTACTTTTCCATATCCGCAATTATTATAGTTATTTTTTCTAAGTCATACATTTTTATCCGAATAAACGAATACTATGCCTCATTATTATGTGTTTAAAATCAAGATATTCATCTACCGTCTTTACTTTTGTCCTGTGTGTCAATAATTCGTCTCTCTGATATAACAATTTCCCGTCTTTTATCACCCTGAATCTTATATTCAGCGGAAGATCATAGAAAAGAGAAATATCAATCTTCTTGGACGAATTGCTTAATATGCTCTCTTTTTCATCTTTCGGAATGTCTTTATTAGTGATAACACTTATATCTATATCGGAGAATGGTCTTGCATTTCCCGTTGCATAAGAGCCAAAAAGATAAATTGCATCAACATAGGAATTTTTCTTTAAATCCTCAATGACATTGCTTATTTCCTTCATTAAATTTTTTAAATTTTTTGCTTCCATCATTATTAGTTTCATAATCAATTAAATTTGTATCTGTTTTTCTTTTTTCCTATAAGCAAGCGGATTTTTAAATTTTTCTTCCTCGCTACTTATCCATATCCCCAAACTCTTCATCGTGGAATAAGACGGACAGGTATATTTTCTCTTTGCCAGATAATCCATATAATAAGATGTTTTTTTCTCATCGTAATTTGATGAACGAGCAAAAATTTTTTTTATTTCTTCAATAGGCATTCCCTTGTTAGTTAAAAATGTTGCCAGCACAAATCTCTCATTGTGATTTACTTTTTCGTTGCCTTCAATCTTTTGAATTATATGTGCAATACTCGGAGGCATTTCAGAATTTGTTACTCCTATATTAAATTTAATTTTAGGAGAAATTTCACCTTCTATTTTTTGGAGTTCCTCCTTCACAGACTTTGCCTTCTCAACAATTGCACCTGGTAAATTTATATTACTTAAATTTAAGGTTTCGGTATATTTTCTTTCCACAATATTCCTTGCTATGGTTATTAACTCATCCTCATTTACCTCAACAAAACCGTTATTGACTCGTCTGTTAATCAGATGAAATTTCTCATATTTTTCTCCCGTCAAATTTTTTATGTATGACAAATAATCAGCAAAGTAAAGACTATATTTGTCTTTTTGGAAAGAAAAATTTAAAATTTCTTTTAAAATTTCAGTTTTTGCGGTTTCTTTTTCTTTCTTTACGGATTTTTCAAATGACTCGCCTTCGCTTTCTGCGTATCTTCGTCTTAAATTTTCACTAATCTCGGCTAAATTTAAAAAAATTTTTACGAGCGGAAATGAAATCAGATCAATTTCATAACGGGCATCTCCGAGATTTGACATCGGAGAATACTCTGTTTTTCCGAACACTTTTAGGATTCTTTCTGCTGCTACTTTAATTGCACTTCCGTAAAAAGGACTTTCTGCAATTGTTTCTAAATTTAAATTTTTTCTTTCAATATATTCCCTGCCTTCCTTCAAAAACGGATATTTGCTTAAAAATCGGATATCTTTTTGCATGTTTGGAAATTTTTGCATGTTTTGGAAAAATTTTAAAAATTTCTTTATTCCTTAATCTCCCATTTTCCCAGATAATCCACTAAATTCTTTGTTGTTACAATTCCGACTAATTTTCCCGACGAAATAACCGGCAGGTGTTTAATCTTGTGCCTCTTCATCTCTTTTTCAACCCTTTCAACATCCGCCGTAGTAGGTATGGTAATCAATGGCTTTGACATAATATCCTGTGCAGTTAAATCAAAAAATTTTTGTTCGTATTCGGATATTGTTCTTAAAATATCTGTTTCCGTGATTAAGCCAATCGGTTCCTGATATAAATTTATCACAACAATACTTCCGACCTTTTTATCAGCCATATTTCTCGCAACATCCAATAAGTTACTACTGTTTTCAGTAGTTACAACCCCTGCGCCCATAATATCCCCAGCACTTGCCCTTTTTTGTTTTCCTCTCATTTTTAAATTTGGTTTTATTGATTTTATGTATCCTCTCAATAAAATAGGGTAAATTAAATTGTATATCTCTACTTTACAGGTGCAAATACATGACTATCGGCAATTGACCAAATTAGATATTACCAGTTTACCTTCAAGTTGTGGGGCAATGGTAATAATTAATTCGGTTAATTTTTTAATTTAGCCGATAGTCATGAAATACTAAATTTTACATTTTACGAACTTGCTCAATATTAAAGGGTAAATCACTTATAACAGTTAAAAAATCACAAGTAACCTCCACTCTTTATTGAGCATATTCCATTTTACCCTAAAATTTTGAGGGGATATGATTTTATTAAATTTTAAATTTGTGTTTATAATTATAATTCTTTCTAAATTTATATAATTTTTTAAATTTTAAAATTATTATGGTGGGTAACAAAGTAGGAATAATAGGTATAGGTATGACAAAATTCGGGGAACACTGGAATAAGGGATTAAGAGAATTAATTGTTGAGGCAGGTGTAAAGGCCGTCCATGATGCTAATCTGACAGGGGGGGAAATACAGGCAATATACGGAGGATGTATGGCTCCGGGATTGTTTGTCGGACAGGAACACATATCAGCTTTGATTGCGGATCATGTCGGACTTGTAGGAGTGCCTTCAACAAGGGTTGAGGCAGCATGTGCAAGCGGAGGGTTGGCATTGAGACAAGCATATCTGGCGGTAAGGTCAGGAAGATTAAATGTTGTTGTTGCAGGGGGTGTTGAAAAAATGACTGATGTACCTACAAACATTGCTACGGTCGCTTTAATGGGAGCTGGTGATGAAGAATGGGAGGGCTTTTACGGAGCGACATTTCCTGGGCTTTATGCTTTAATGGCGAGAAGACATATGTATGAATTTGGAACTACCAGAGAACAATTGGCGATGGTTGCGGTTAAAAATCATCACAACGGTGCGATGAATCCATCCGCACAATTTCAATATGAAATAACCGTTGATAAAGTTCTGAAAAGTGCACCTGTTGCAGACCCATTAACACTTCTTGACTGTTCTCCGATAACCGACGGTGCAGCAGCAGTAATTTTGGCAAGTGAAGAAAAAGCAAAGCAGATTGCAAATGAAACCGGAAAGGAAATTATATGGATTGCATCGAGCGGACAGGCATCGGATACACTTGCATTACATGACAGGGACTCATTGTGCAAAACAAAGGCGGCAGTCCTAGCGGGTAAAGAGGCGTATGAGCAGGCGGGAATAAAAGTCAGCGATATTAATTTTGCAGAGGTTCATGATTGTTTCACAATTGCAGAAATAATGGCTATTGAGGGGTTAGGATTCTGTGATTTCGGAGAAGGCGGGAAAATTACCGAAAACGGAGAAACAGCAATAAACGGAAGAATTCCTGTAAATACAAGCGGGGGATTAAAGGCAAAAGGACATCCTATAGGAGCAACCGGAATAGCACAGGCAATTGAATCGACTTTACAGTTAAGGGGAGAAGCAGGAGGAAGACAAGTTAAGAATCCAAAATACGGATTAACCCATAATGTCGGAGGCAGCGGAGCAACATGTGTCGTGCATATTTTCACTAATGAATATTGAGGAATGTTAAATTTAAATCTGAGAAATTTTAAAGAGAATCAAAAAGTACACTTTTGAAAATATCTGTTGTTTTTNCCGTCAAACTTCATATTTGGAAATGAGAGAAATAATAAATTTTC
>CCXY01000053.1_pt1 | contig 25302 bp, 21 predicted proteins | sample 244351 | NCBI WGS metagenome assembly CCXY01 (sample SAMEA2779768, study PRJEB6121) | groundwater metagenome | isolation source: sulfidic groundwater | reverse complement strand
AAAAAATTTAGAAAGTTATCTGGTTGGCGGATACGGACAGGACAGAACAAATCAAAAGACGATGCAGAAAGACAATATNCTGATTTGCAGGAAAAAATAAGATATTATCTTGAAACACGAACAGCGAGAGGAAAAGAAATGGCAGTTCAGTTTGCATTTTTGATGACATCTCTCGGCGGAGGAACCGGAAGCGGATTAAGTCCGGCAATTGCAAAAATTTTAAAGGATTTTGGAATATATGTAATTGCTGTTCTGATTACTCCTGCAAAAAGTGAGGGTTCTCTTACTGCAAAAAATGCCGTTGAGGCATTGAATGAAATTTATAATTATGCCGATTCAATAATCCTCGCGAGTAACGAAAAAATTTCTTATGCCCAGAATATAGAAGCATTATTTTCACGATATAATGATTATATTGCACGCAGTTTGGTTGATATTTGCGAGGGAATGACACTTGAACAAATTGACCCGGCAAAATTTGAAGGAAATCCGCCTGTAATAGATATGAAAGACTTCATTACCGCAACATCATTTCTTGATACACATAAGCCAGGGTTTTCCGTTATAGGAAGGGCGAGTGATAATATCAAGGATATGCTGCATTACATTTTTCCGGTCGGGGGCTATAAAGAGATTGATGCAATTGGTTTGATTCAGCAGGCAATGCTTAAATTATCTGCTGACATTGATGATGACGCAAAGAAAAATTTATGCTTACTCCGCCTTCCGCACCAGTATTTAACATCCGAAAGCAAAATGATAAATACAGAGGTTGTGAGAAATTTTTTGCTTGAAAAAACAGAGTTGAACGAAACGCATTTTGGGATATCCTTAACAAAGAGAAATCTGGCAACGGCAACGTTGATTTCGTGCCATTCCAAAAAGCCAAGGGATTTTGAAATGCTTGAGGAATCAGCGGAGAAATACAAAAGGTAATTAAATTTCCTGATTTTTGTTTTTGTTTTTTATCGTTATAAGGCTCTTATATTTAATATCGTGATGTTGCTATGAAATTTCAAAAAATTTTGCTGTCATCACGGGGTTGAAAATAAGAGCCTTAAAAATTATGAAACTGTAAGGTAAGCAAAGAGTAAATCTCTTGTTCGTAAGCAACATACAATATGCCATTCAATAAAAAGCGCAATTTCTGCCGTTGAGCAGTATATATCGGTTCTATTGTAGCCTCCTATGTCATTATGGCATTTTTTCAGATGCCTGTAAACTACAGATTTTTTAATTCCTTTCATTTTTATAGTATAGGTCTCAATAAATAAGATACATTGCTTCAATAACACACTCAAAAAGCACTTCTATTTATCCAATTATTTGTGTCCGTTACTATAATATTTAAGAGAGAATTATAATTTTGACAGGTTGTAAGGAAACTAAAAAATTCACCTTCAATTTTTGAAAAATTTGTGTTTTTTCACCTTCAACTTTTACATTCCCTTACAGCCTGTTGAACTCAAATTTGCACGATTCACTGAATAACCTCGACATAACGGTTAAGTTATAATTATTATAGTACATGACACAACAATTTAGACTACACCCTTAAAAAGAGGTATTAGGTGAGTGTGCCTAAATCTATTTGGGATTATTTTATCTATTTTATTATGACTTCAACTATAATTTGCAACAAGTCTATTAATTTATTTTCAAAATGAAAAATAATAAGAATGATGCAAATAATCATAGTCAAAATAATCACTATAATAAAACCATAGAAGAAATTTTTTCATCCCTGTCAACAAACAGTAAAGGACTCAGCGATGAAGAGGCAAAATTACGACTAATGGAATATGGGCCCAACGAATTAAAGATCAAAAAACGCAGTCCCTTTATAAGATTTATCTTTCAGTTTCACAATCCCATGATATATGTTTTACTCGCCTCTGCGGGAATATGTGCATTTCTAACTATATGGGGAGAAGATATAAGGGGAGAGAATATAGAGATGTGGAGCGAGGTCATAGTTATCTTACTATGTGTTTTTCTGAATGCAATTGTCGGGTTTATTTTGGAAGGAAAAGCAGAATCAGCAATAGAAGCATTGAGAAAAATGACCGTTCATGAATGCATTGTCACCAGGAATGGAAAAAAGAAAAATATAGATGCAAAAAATTTAGTGAGCGGAGACATAACGGAGATTGAAAGCGGAAAAAAAGTTCCAGCTGATTTAAGATTATTTTATGTTAAAAATTTGGAAATAGACGAATCAATATTAACAGGAGAATCCGTCCCCTCGCATAAAAACGATGAGGTGCGCAATAAACAAAATTTATCTTTATCCGACCAGACATGCATGGCATTTAGCGGAACTTATGTTACAAGGGGACTTGGAAACGGCGTTGTAGTGGCAACGGGTATGAAAACAGAATTCGGAAAAATAGCTAAACTTGTTGAAGAAACGCATGAAATTTCAACACCTCTGACAAAAAAGATAGAGGAATTTACAAAAATTGTAATAATTGCAACAGCAATATTTACATTTATAAATTTTATAATAGGAATAGTATTGGGATTTTCTTTAATTTATTCCTTTTTGGCATCTGTCTCATTTGCAGTTGCGGTTATTCCCGAAGCACTTCCGGTTATAGTGATAGCCCTTCTTGCAATTGCCTCGGTAGCAATTGCGAAGAAAAATGCAATTATAAGAAATTTACCCGCTGCCGAAACATTGGGATGTACGACAGTTATATGCACGGACAAAACAGGAACCCTGACAAAAAATCAGATGACTGTGGTTAAAATTTATTCCGGGAAAAAATTTTATATTGTCAGTGGAACGGGCTATAAACCCAAAGGGAAATTTATGTTAAAAAATAAAGAGTTCAATAGGGAGATAAATCCATTAACACAGCCAATGGAACTTATTGAGACATTGATGGGAGGATATTTATGTAATAATGCGCATCTTGCGGAGGGAAAAGAAGAATACAAAATAATCGGAGATCCGACAGAAGGTGCCTTGCTCGTCTCGGCAATGAAGGCAAATGTAAATTTAAATATTCAAAATTTTCACAAAATAGATGAGATTCCTTTTGAATCGGAACAGCAATATATGGCAACTTTGCATTCTAAAGAAGATAGCAAGATAATATATGTTAAAGGTTCTCCCGAAAAAATTTTGGAAATGTGTGAATATCAGTTAACTGACGGAGTCATCATAAATCTTTACCGTGCCGAAAGAGAGGAAATTTTGAAAAGTGCGCATGAAATGGCAAAGGGAGCTTTACGGCTGATTGCCATAGCATACAAAATTGCGGATAAAGAAAAAATGACTCTTGATGAAAATGACTTAAATAACTTAATTTTTTCCGGAATTCAGGGAATGATAGATCCTCCGAGAGAAGAAGTTATTGACGCAATTGAAAAATGCAAAAATGCGGGAATAAAAGTAGTTATGATAACAGGAGACCATGCTGAAACGGCAAAAGCAATCGCAAAACAAATTGGCATTTACAAAGAAGGGGCTCAATTTTTAAGCGGAGAAGAATTAGCAAAAATGAGTGATGAGGGCTTATATAAAATTGCAGATGAAATTTCGGTTTATGCAAGAACTTCTCCGGAAGATAAATTCAGAATAGTAAAACAACTTCAAAAGAAAGGGCATGTCGTTGCAGTTACAGGTGACGGAGTGAATGATGCTCCTGCTTTGAAAAATGCGGATATCGGAATTGCAATGGGTATAAGCGGAACGGAAGTCAGTAAAGAGGCATCGGATATGGTTCTGGCAGATGATAATTTTGCAACAATCGTTAATGCCGTTGAAGAGGGCAGGCATGTATGGAAAAATTTTCAGAAGACAGTTTTATATACTATTCCGACAAATGTTGCTCAGGGACTTATCATATTTTTTGCAATAATGCTTGCGCCGTTCATCCCGCTTTTTGCATTGCGGCTTCCTTTGGAGCCGATACATATTTTATGGATAAATTTAACTGATGCGGTGTTTCTCACTCTGCCTTTAATAATGGAACAAAAAGAAAAAGGTCTGCTGAAAGCCAAACCGAGAGATCAGGGAGAAAAACTAATTAACGAATTGTTCATTACACGGATTGCAATTGTTTCAATAATGATGATTGTTTCTGCTTTTGGAATTTATTATTATTTTGGAAATTTTGCTTTAAATGGAAATATTGACGGAACTGCTGATTTGTTGTTACTGACACAGGCGCAAACGGCTGCATTTATGGCGGTTAAACTCGTTCATATCGGATTTTTATTTACCGCCCGTTCAATACATAATTCAGCATTTACTTTCAGTCTGTTTTCAAATAAATGGATAATAATCGGAGTTACAATAGCTTTGGGAGCGCAATTGCTCATAACTTACATTCCTTTTCTTCAGGAAATTTTCAGAACAGCTGCATTTCCTATGGAATGGTGGCCGGTTTTGCTCCTAACCCTTCTTTCTGCTTTCGTTGCAGTTGAAATTGAGAAATTTTTAAGGAGGAAATTTAAAAAAGACTGGTAAAAACTTTGATAGTGATAAAGATGTAATGCTCTTTTGTAACAATTTTATGTATTTTAACCTTTCCAGGTATTGAATTTTGGTATTTGTTTAGCTGCTTAAAAAGTTAAGTGTGAAAACTGTGAAAAAAATCACCTCATTTCATTCGGAGATTTTTAAAACTCCAGGTTTTAAAAATAACTGCAAAATCAAATATGACGAGGTAAAAACCCAATTAGCTAAACAAATACGAATTTTGGTTTAAATATTAAATTTTATGAACTTGCTCAATATTAAAGGTAAATCACTTATAACAGTTAAAAAATCACAAGTAACCTCCACTCTTTATTGAGCATATTCAAATTTTTTAAGTTTATCTTTAACATCTTCCTTTTCTTCGTCTCAGACTGCAATTCCCGGCCATCCGACCCATATATAATCGCTAAATGCCTCATGTTTGCCCTCCAAATATGTCTTTAATCCGGAAATCAGACTGCCGGGACTTTGCTGAAATTTAAATTTTTCTCAGTTATTTTTTATTGCTATCGGCAAACGATTTGCAACAATAATCAATCTTCGCCCTTCTTTTCCTTTTTTCATTGTTTTGCATTTTTAAAGTATACATTCCTGACAGGAAATGAAATTTCTATTCCTTCTTTATTGTATCTTGTCATTAATTTTTTAACGAATTCGTGAACAACTAAATATCGGTCAACAAATTTCTCAACCCTTAAAGTTATCCCGAAATTTATATTTGAATCATCAAATTTGTTATATCTTATAAATGGCTCAAAATTTTTAACCGCACCCGGAATATTTTGCTGTATTTCCTTTGCCACTTCAATTGTTATTTTTTCAACTCTTTCCAAATCAGAATTGTAAGAGACGCCGCAAGGCACAACAACCGCCATTTCCTGTTCAAGTGTATAATAGTTTATTATTATGCTTTGCGCCAGTTTTGAATTCGGAATTATGATAATATTATTTTCCGATGTTTTTATTTTTGTAGTTCTCCAGCCAACATCTTTAACATAACCTTTCATTCCATTCTCAAGTTCAATATAATCGTCAAATTTTATCGGTTTATCTGCAATAATGTGGATTCCTGCAAAGAAATTTGATAAACTATCCTGTAACGCTAAAGCAACTGCTAATCCAGCGATTCCCAAACTTGCTAAAAGAGGGGTGATTTCAATATTAAAGACCTCTCGTAAGATTAGCATTAATGCAATCGCATATATGAATCCATAAATAATTTTTCTGAGCATAGACATAAATGCTTTATCAACATTTACATTTGTGTTTAAAGAGAATTCACCGTCATACCACCTAATAACAGCATTCAATATTCTAGTAACAAAAAAAGTTCCGAGCAAAATATATATCAGCGTAAAAATTTTGTCAATTACGTGCTGATAATTTATAAGTAGTTCTATTCTTAACAGTCCGAGATACAATCCTATAAAAAATATGATAAGAATTATTGGTGTTTTTACTGTCTTTAAAATTTCATCATCAAGTGTCGTCTTCGTTCTTTTTACAATTTTGGTAAAAATTTTTTCAAGTATAAAAAAGACAATATACGCAACAAATAGAAAAATTCCTGTAATTATTAAAGCAATCACTATATCCATATAATTTTCAATACCAAACATTTTAAATTTTTGATTATATATTGCGATTAAAACTAATACGATTAAAACAATAAAAACCGCATCAAATTTAAGTAAATCATTCATAGAACTTAACTTGTTTCAATTTCGTTAAAATCGTTAAATGCTTTCAGTGGTTGTTCATCTCATCATAATGATCAGACCGCCCGTTACTCATCATAAAGCATTAAATAAGTTCAGATGGGACCGGAGGGATTTGAACCCTCATCTCCGGGTATCTCCAATGCATGGTTGATATTTGTATTATACAAATTTTTTCGTCATAGCCAAAAATCACCTCACTTTCGTTCGGAGATTTTAACTTTCGTTGAAATGGCTCAGCGCTCCAGCTAAAATTTCTGGAGCCCATCAGGATGCCAGGTTACCCCACAGCCCCAAAATTTATCAAAACAATCAAAATCAGAAAAAAAGAATTTTAAGGGAAACAAAATATTAAATTTAAAATATTAAATTTTTGTATCCTCTCAATAAAACAGGGTAAATTAAATTGTATATCTCTACTTTACGGGTGCAAAATACTAAATTTTTACATTTTACCCTAAAATTTTGAGATGATACAAATTTTTCATGCTCTGTTCTTTCTTACTTTATGTCCTGCAGGTGTCAGACCTCTGAACACTCTGTGCTTTTGTTTGGGAGTACATAAATAATTCACATCTTTGTCTGCCATTATTACGGGATGATACGGATCCACCATTATTACTTCAAAATATTTGTACTGCCCGTCCTCATAAAGCGGATAAGACGCTAAAATTTCCAGATTCATAAATTTTCTTTGTGTTCTTTCTTCCCCGATTCTTTGAATTGACTTAATAGGAGTTAGTTTTTTATATCCTGTTGGTTTCCTTCCTCCCGATGGAATACCTATATTTCTTCCTCCTTTTCTTACTCTGCAGACAGCCGTAACAAAGCCCTGCTTTGCTTTATATCCGTTCATTCGTGCCTTGTCCAGTCGTATTGGCTTTTCTGTCTGGGTTATTGCTTCTTCATTATGTCTGAATTTCATTACTCTTTCTTTAATGATGCCCTTTAAGTCCCCGAAATTCGGGTCTTTTAATTTTTTTCTCAGTCCTTTGTAAAGTAATCCTATGTGCTTATACATTGACGGCATTTTATTTTTGTGTTTATTTGGGTTTATTTTAAATTTTTGTGTTTATTTTGAATTAATAAAATTTTAGATGATAAATTTTAGGTTAGTAATTTAATTTATAAGTATTTAAATTTACATATTTAAATTTTAAAATGGAAAATAAAAAGATAAACATAGGGATAGTAGCAGCGGAATTTAATTACGATGTGACTTATGCAATGGTCGAACTCGCGAAAGAGCATGCAAAATTTTTAAATGCAGAAGTTGTTGAGGTAATGAAATTGCCTGGAACTTATGATATCCCTTTCGGAGTTAAAATTTTGCTGTCAAAAAAGAACATTGATTGTATCGTAACATTAGGGGCAGTCATTGAAGGGCAGACAGATCATGATGAGATTATTGCACAACAGGCATCAAGAAAGATTATGGATTTATCGCTTGAATTTAACAAGCCAGTTGCATTGGGAATATCGGGACCTGGAATGAGTCGTCTCGAAGCCCACGAAAGAGTGGATTATGCAAAAAGAGCGGTTGAAACAGCAGTTAAGATGTGCAAAATTAAATTTGCGAATGAGGAAGAAAAAAAAGAGGAAGAGGAAGTGACTAAGGAACAAAAAATTGAAGAACCCGAAAAGAAAAAGGGAGATTTGATGGGTGCAGAAGAGTTTATGAATAAAATTACAGAAGGGAAAAGAGAAAAAAAGAAAGCAGGAAGGCCAAAAAAGAAAAAAACATTTGAAGTAATGGCAAATAAAACAAAGAAAGGTGAAGAAATAAGTGGCCCAGCGAAACTTAAAAAGATCAAGGATGAAGAAAAGAAGAAAATTATTGAAGAAATCAAAAAGAAAAGAAATATCACAACAAAAGATGTAATGAATATGTTTAATGTTAAGAGAATCACAGCATGGAGCGCTATGAAAGAACTTATAAAAGAAGGATGGGTTAAAACAGAAGGAAGAAGAAACAAAACTCGCTACATTCTTGCATAAATAAGAATTAAAGAACTTGCTCAATATTAAAGGGTAAATCACTTATAACAGTTAAAAAATCACAAGTAACCTCCACTCTTTATTGAGCATATTCGAATTAAAATTAACCATCGGAAACGGACAAGGTATAAAAATTACTGAAAATCCGCAAGATTTTCAATTTTTTAAAATATTTGAAGCATTTTTAAATTACCTATATAAATTTAAAAAAATGCGATTTACAAAACGACAATTTTTAAAATACTGAAAATCATACTGAAAACTACTGGGTTTCAATCTTTAAAAATATTTGAAGCATTTTTAAATCTCCGAACGATTTTCAAAATTACAAAAATTTTGAAATACTGAAATCTTTTGATTTCAACAGGCTGTAAGGGAATGTAAAAGTTGAAGGTGAAAAAACACAAATTTTTCAAAAATTGAAGGTGAATTTTTTAGTTTCCTTACAACCTGTCAACAAGATGTAAGGGAATTACTAAAAATGAACCCTTGCTATTGTGACAATATATAAAAAGGCAAAATTTGGACAATTTTTAAAGGTGGAATTTATGCGCATATATTGTTATGACCTATAAGGGGTATAAAAATTTTAGTTTCCTTACAACCTGTCAATCTTACAAAATGTTTGTAACATTTTGTAAATACACAAACGAAGTGAGTGTAAAGGAGGTGACAAAATGTTTGAAACATTTTGTAAATAGGACTTATGCATTTGCCTCGTAAAAAGGCTTCAGTAATTAAATGGTTTACTTTTGGTTTGCGTAAGTCCTGGTAAATATACAAATGAAGTGAGTGTAAGATACTGAACGAAGTGAACGTAACAAAGTCAGCATAAGTGAAACTGTTTGTTGCGGATGAATAATTACTCAACAGGCTGTAAGGGAATGTAAAAGTTGAAGGTGAAAAAACACAAATTTTTCAAAAATTGAAGGTGAATTTTTTAGTTTCCTTACAACCTGTCAAGTTTTGCGTTTTGAAAAATTTACGCACATACAAATTAGTTTTTTGGCATTTCAAAAAGAATTTTTGAAATCTCCGAGCAACAGCGAGGTCAAAAAAGTAAAACGCAAAACTTCAGTAGTTACTTAAAATTTTATAAAATGGGATGTGAAGAAGAAAAAAAAGAGCAGGAATGTATATTTTGCTTTTCAATAAAGGAATCAATACTTAAAGAGATTGACAAGGTAGCAGAAGAAGATATGAGCAACAGAGAAGTCATAGTTAAGAAAATGCTCGGATACGGATTAAGAGAGTTCAGAAAAGCAAAAGCGGCAAAGTTATATAAAGAAGAAAGACTGTCCATTTCCGAAGCAGCGAAAATGGCGGGACTTACAATGAAACGTATGAAAGAATATCTTGCAGATAAGGACTATAGATTGGATTACGGTATTCTTGATATTGAAAAGGAGTTGGGAATTTTATAATCTTTTAAAATCACTATGAAAGACATTGAAATTTACGGGGCAAGGATTATTGATCTGGCATTGCAGGTTGATGAAAATTTAATTATTGCCGACTTGCATTTTGGCTATGAAAATGCGTTAATAAATGAAGGAATACTTATTCCGAAATTTCAATACAGAAAGATAACAGAACGTTTGGAGAAAATTTTTCAGGCTGCAAATTCTTATTGTCAGGTAAAAAGGATTATAATTAACGGTGATTTAAAGCATGAATTCGGAAGGAGCAGCAGACAGGAATATAAGGAGACAACAGAATTCATAAATTTTTTGAAAAATTATGGATGCGATATTGTCTTAATCAGGGGAAATCACGATAATTTTATAAAGACAATCGCGGAAAATTCAAATGTTAAATTTTGTGAAAATTTTGCAGTTAAAAATTTTTTCATACTTCACGGCGATAAAATTCCAAAAAATTTTGATAATTTGGCTAAAAACACAGTTATTGTTATCGCTCATGAGCATCCATGCGTCGGATTGAGAACATCCGAAAGAACCGAAAAGATGAAGTGCTTTTTAAAGGGAAATTTTAGGGGTAAAAATTTGATTGTCATTCCTGCATTTAATTTTATTACGGAAGGAACAGATGTTTTGCAGGGAAATTTGCTGTCTCCTTTTTTAAAAAATAATATGGAAAATTTTGAGGTTATCGGTGTTGAAAATTTTGAGGTATTTTATTTTGGCACATTCAGGGATTTGCTCAATTTAAATTTAACTGTTTAAATTTTTTAAACTTTTTACACTTAATTTATTATTTAATTGTATGAATTTAATTGTATAAATGTAAAATTTAAAAAATAATAAAATTTAAAAATAAAAGCAAGAAAATGGGCATACTAAAAAGAACTGCAGATATTTTGTCTGCAAAGATACACGGGTTGTTGGACGGGACGGAAAATCCGAAAGAAATGCTGGACTATAGTTATGAAAAGCAAAAGGAATTATTGCAAAATGTAAGCAAAGGAATTGCCGATGTTATGACTGCAAAAAAGCAGCTTGAAATAAAGAGAGACGAATTGAATGTTGCAGGCGAGAAATATGGTAGGCAGGCAGAGGCGTCTGTAAATGCAGGAAGAGACGATTTGGCAACACTGGCATTAAGCAGAAAGCAGGAAACATTGCAGTCAATTGAAAATTTAAACCGACAGATTGCCGGATTAGATAAAAATCTGGAAAATTTAAAGGCAACAAAGCAGAAACTGGAAGTGAAAATACAACAATTCGGAGCTCACAAAGAAATTTTAAAGGCACAATATGATGCGAGTAAAGCAACGGTTCAAGTGCAGGAATCATTAACCGGATTAAGCGAGGATATTGCAGATGTCAAATCAACGGTTGACAGGGTTGAAGGAAAGATACAAAAGCAGAAGGCGAGAGCAGATGCAATAACAACAATGGTTGATGAGGGAACACTTACGGAGGTTGATTTCGGCTCGGAAAAGAAGGATGATATTGACAGAGAACTGGCAAAGATCGGAAGCAACAGCGGGGTTAATAACGAACTGGCGGCATTAAAGGCGAAACTGGGAAAATAATAACTTAAAATTTAAAAATTTTATAAACAATACAAAATGGCGACTTATGTTGTCAGGTTATTAGGGGAAAGCGAGCAATACGAAATTTCAAAGGAACTTCTTGATGAGATGAATGTGCATGATAATAAAATTGCAGAGTATGTTAAGAAAGCAGATATATTATTGGACAAAATAAGGGAGGAAACAAATAAAATGCAGGAAATTGCCAAAAAAGGAAAGGTAGTTAATTTTAAAAAGAGTGATTATGTAATTCCTTTAAAAGATATTACCCTTGATGAGGCAATGGAAATCTTTGAAGGCGAAGGAATTATTAAAGGATGATTGAAATAATTCCCGTAATAGATATAAAAAAAGGAAAGGCTGTAAGGGCATATAGAGGAGAGCGTGAGAAATATAAAGAGCTCGGTGATGTGTTAAAGATAGCTGAAAAATATCGCCTGAATAAATTTAACAAAATTTACATTGCCGACCTTGATGCCATAATGCTTGGTTTTAAATTCGGAAATTTTAATTTAATCAAAGCAATCGCATCTTTTGCAGATAAAATAATGGTTGATTTCGGAATAAAGGGCATTGAAGAATACAATGTAATAAAAGAAAAATTAGCAAATAACAATGCGAAAAATATTGACCTGGTTGTAGGAACAGAAACATGGACATCGGATAAATTTCCTTGTGATGCAATAATAAGCATAGATGCTGCTGACGGAGAAATTTTAGGCAAAAATTTTGACAAGGTTGTCAGATTTTTAAAGAGCAACACAAATCCCTTTATAACTATTGACCTGAGGCATATCGGAACTTCCGATGTAAATGTCAGATTATGCACAAAAATATTTGACCTGACTAATAGGAAATTCATTTACGGCGGCGGTGTGACAAGCAGCAATATTAATGTGCTGGAGCAATACTGCAGCGGTGCAATTATAGGCACGGAAATTTATGAAAAATTAAATTTGATATGATTGCTATGGTGGTGATAAAGATGTAATGATATTCTATTTAGCACTACCAGAAATTTAAGAAAAAAACCTCACAATTATTGCAGTAATTCCCCCAATCTTTTTGTTTCAATTCCTTTCTTTATTTCTCTCGCAATCCTTCTTCCGGTGCTCATCGGTTCATCATACCTTAATTTTGTGTACTGCGAACCGTCAACATATAAATTTGTCCCTGCAACAATCCTCGCAGAGACCTCAATCGCATAAAATTCCATATCCTCGGTGAGAACTGTTTCAATACAAAACGGTCCCCACAAACCTCCGAAAAATTTCTTTGAGGCCTTAACTAAATTTTCCCCCATTTCAAAGACCCTTGGCAATAATGATTCTCTTATTACAACAGGTGTATTGCCGACAACAACATAAGTCGGATTTATTTTATCGGAAAATTTCGGAGGAATTCTTCCGATACCATCCGCATTTGTTTCGTATCTTATATCTATCCCGAAAAATTCCAGTTCGTTATTTAAGTTTGAATAAAAGTAATGGGGATAAAATCTCGTTCCGACAACATATTCCTGAATTATATAATCATCAAATTCTTTTATGTTATTCATTCTTTTATGAAATTCATTTTCATCCTGAACAAAGAAATAGCCCTTACCTCCCTTTGCTCCGTAAAATTTTATAATACAAGGACGATCTATTTCATCGGGACTGTTAAAAATTTTCGGAACCTTTATATTTGAATCATTCAGCCATTTAAACATCTTTCTTCTGTTGCTCTCCCACTCCAACGATTTGCGGTTTCCGAAAAATTTCAGATTGCTTTTCAGCATATTTTCATAGCCGATATATTCAACAAAACTGCCGTGAGGAATAAATATAAAATTGTTAAATTTGGCACTAAATTTTTGAGCAAGCATTTCTTTATAATCATCAACCACAATAATTTCATCGGCAACCTTAAAGCTATCGTAAATTTTTACCATCGGCTTTTTGGTTATGACTGCTGTTTTAAAACCCTCCTCCTTTGCACCTTTCAAAATTTGAAGCGAGGAATGACTTCCTAGGGTTGCGATTATTGGGAGCATTGTAAATGTAAATAATTGGAATAAATTAGAATACAGGATAAAATTTAAGTAAAAAATTGTAACTATTCAGCTACCCCAAAAATTAAAGGTAAATTTTTTGACTTTTTTAAATTTTTTGAAATTTTCACAGGTAAATTTTTGTACCCTCTGAATAGTTACAATTTAAGTAAATAAAGATAAAGAAAAATACAGAAGGTAAAATTTAAAAGAAATAAATTTAACGCTCTGGTCGGGATTCGGACCCGAGCCGCAAGCTCGACAGGCTTGCATGTTAACCTCTGCACTACCAGAGCAATTTAAAATTTAAAATATAAAAAAATAATCCCCTCTCCAGGATTTGAACCGGGGATCTTCCGGTAACTGCCTTACATACACGTCCCTTGCATTCGCAAGTTAAATTTTATATTACTGACTACAGCCGGACGCGTTAACCGCTACGCTAAGAGGGGAATAAATTTTTATACATTCTAATTATGAATAGGATATTAAAAATGAATAGAATATTAAAAAATAATGAATAAAACATAATTATTTTCATAAAAGATAAATCAAAAAATGTCACAGAAACTTAAATTTAAGAGTAAATTTATATATCTTGATATTGCATTGGTTGCGATAGTTATTATTGTACTCATCATTGTCTTTCTTATTAAATTTCAATGAAAACAGTTGTTGCAACAGGGGTTTTTGAAATTTTACATCCTGGACACATAAAATTTCTTACCGAAGCAAAAAAATTAGGAGGTAAATTAATGGTAATTGTAGCAAGAGATAAATTTATAAGCAAGAAAAAAAATATTATTATTTCCGAAGAACAGCGACTTGAAGTAATTAAATCCCTGATGGTGGTTGATGAAGCAATTTTAGGTGATGAAAACGACATATTCGAGCCAATAGAAAAAATAAAGCCGGATATTATCGCATTGGGGAAAAATCAGCTCGTTGATGAAAAAATGCTCGCTGAAGAATTAAAGAAGAGAAATTTAAATGCAAAAGTAATAAGGATTGAAAATTTTTATGATGCAAATCTTAATTCAACAACTAAAATAAAGGAAAAAATTTTAAGAACATATATATCAAATAAAAAATCAGATAAATAGACATGTTGCAAAATAACTTTTCAACCGTTGAATTCCGTTGAATTTTATTAATTTTTACATTTAAAATTTTTAATTTGCAACAACTCTAATAATTAATAAAATGGGTCAAAATTTAAAAATTTTGAAATTAATTGGAATTTTTGCAGGTATTTTTTTAATTGCCGCGGCAATGGCTGCGGTAAATGCAAGTAGCAATACAAATAATACAGAAATTATTGACTTAAATATTTCTCCGGTCAAGGATGTTTATTACGTGGGTGATGAAATAACCATAAATTTTGTCCTTACGCCAAACAAAAACGGTTGTTTTGGAACTCTTATTTTCACAAAGATTAATAGCAGTGTAGATACTTTGTTTCATCATGAAACCGGTTGTAAGTCATGCGGATTGGCAAAACAGCCCTTGACATCAAAAACTACCGCGCAGAAAAAGAAAAAATTTGATGAATCTGGTATTTATGAGATTGAAGGTATGATAAAAGATGCAGGGACTTATGAAAGCGAGTTTAAAAAGATGAAGATTATTGTTAAGGACAAGGTTGTTAAGGATGATGTTGTCAAGGACAAGGTTGTCAAGGACGATGATAACTATATATCTGACACTGATGAGAACAACAGTCAGATTCCTATTGTGATGGAGGTCTTTACTCATTACGGTTGTCCGATATGCGAGCATGTTGATGAAGGGGCAAAGAAATTATCGGATGAGTATAACAAAAGGACTAAAAACAGCATAATACTTTTGGAATATCATTTACAGGATACACTGGCAACTCAGGCAGGTCTTGACAGAAGAATATTTTATGGAGGAGCTAAATGGCAAAATACCTGCAATTATTACTCCTTAATCTTGATTAACGGTGAAGATGAGGACTGCGGAGGAACACATAATACGGAAAATGATTACAGAAATTTTAAAAATAAAGTTGAAAATAAAAATTTAATTCCGACTGTAAATATGCGGGCGAATGCATCTTATGATAATACTTCCTTATATGTTGATGTTAAGATTAAGGCAACAAGAAATGAAGTAAAAAATTTAAATGTGTTTTTATTTATTGCCGATGATACAAATGTAAAGGGATATATCCGAAAGTCCGCAAGGATTGACAATATCAAGGAAGAGGATGTTAAATTTTCATTTCCTTACAGCGAAAATTTTACCTATAAAAATTTAAGGGTTGTTGCAGTTGTTCAGGAAGACAAAAAAATTTTAAATGCCCGACTTATTGAGCGAAACGATATCCGAGAAATAAAAGAACCAAAAGAAATAACAAAAATAAAAAATTCGGTAATGATAAACAGAAATGTAACCTACGCGGCAAATAACTCAAATGTAACTAACATAACCTATACTGCAAATGTAACAATAACAAACTCCATAGATTTTATGTATTGTGCGAAAAGCAGAGACATGCTTTACTGTGCAATTAAACTGACCTTGCTGTCATTCGGAGATTTTAAAGATTTGAAATAAGATAAATAAAATTGTGAATAAAAATGAAATTTATTAAAAAAAGTGCTAATGCTGCAGTTAATGTTGTAGTTCTCGGACCAAAAGGAACATTCTCTGATATTGCAGCAAGAAAATTTTTTGCGGATGACAATTTTAACGGAGAACTTATATATTGCAATGAGATTGATGAAATTTTTGAAATGGTTGAAAACAACACTGCAAATTTCGGGATAGTTCCTCTTGAAAATTCAATTGAGGGAAACATAAATTTAACGATTGACTGCATGCGGGAATATTACAAAGATATTGAAATAAAAAATGATATAATTTTGGATGTGAATTTGTGTCTGATGGCAAAAGAAGGTATTGAAAAGGTTGAGTTTATTTATTCGCATCCTCAGGCAATTGCCCAATCCAGGAAATTTTTGAAAAATTTAAACAAAGAAAACAACAATAAATTTAAAATTTCTTCTGTCAAAAGCACCGCATCAGCATGTCAGCTCGCAAAAAAAGATAGGATGGTTGCGGCAATAGGTTCGGAAGATGCCTCAAAAATTTACGGATTAAATTTGTTATTTAAAAATATAAATGATTATAAAAGCCAAACAAGATTTATTGTTATCGGAAAGGCAAACAATAACAAAATTTCGGAAGGAAAGAAAATATCCGTAATTTTTGAACTTGATAACAGTCCAGGAGCATTGTATGGAATATTAAAGGAGTTCGCAGAAAGAAACATAAATTTAACAAAAATTGAATCAAGACCGTCAAAAAGAAAGTTAGGGGAATACTTCTTCTTTCTGGAATTTGAGGGAAATTTAAATGATGAAAAAGTGACAATGATAACGAAAAACCTTAAAGATAAAGTAAAATTTATTGAAATTTTAGGAAATTATTAGAGAAATTTTGAGTAACTTACACTTATTTGGTATTACATGACTATCGGCTAAATTAAAAAATTAACCGAATTAATTATTACCATTGCCCCACAACTTGAAGGTAAACTGGTAATATCTAATTTGGTCAATTGCCGATAGTTATGTATTATTGAATTTGACTGAATTTAAAAAAGTTTCTATCTAAAGTGGTGGCGTGAATTTCGTCTAACGTCCGGCGTTAGTGGCGGGGGCGGGCGTCTTTTCCGCCCCGTCCACTGCACGCTCTTGTTAGGCGACCGTTTTGCTTGGCGATCTTAATATTTACCTCAATTATTCTCCTGCTTTCTCCAATGTGTATTATGGTGCAAGGCAAAATGCTACAATAGCTGAGGCATCATATTGGCTTTGACGACCTACGCCATTGATAACCGTTGTGGCAACGTAGAGATATTCAGCGAATGCGGCAACTGTGCATGTGCCTAATAAGTCTTTAACCTTCTTTTTATACTCAAAAGGCACTGGGCTTACTATTCCAGATTGGGTGTCGAGATTATAAGCTCCTTTGGTGATAGAGTAGGAATATGTCCCGAAACCATTAGGATGAGAAGCTGTATATTTTAGTGTAACATCATGGGTCTTATCCACATATTTAAGCACCCCACAGACCGGTTCTGCAGACTTTCCATCTAACAATGGCATATATATAGAAGCAACGCATGTATTATTGTCAATAAACAGCTTATGACTCATATTCTCTTTGCGCACGAGTGTCTTATTATAGAATTCAACCGTAAGCTTATGACTACCATTGGGCACTGTAGTGCTTGCCAGTAAACAACCGAGGTCAGTGTTATAGTAAACATCTACCGGATTGTGGATTTCATAACAGCCATCAACTGAACCAACCTTTTTTGGTGCCATTTGCTCGATGATTTCATACTTACCATTTGCGAAATTGAGTTTCAAGTCATTCCAAACATCAAGGCGTGGCTTATCGTCAATGAGCACCCGATAGTAGCAAATCTTGGATTCCCATGCCCTACGATGGTCAATCATTACTGAAAGCGTTCCACCGAAAGGAGAGTCTTTGCCGAATTGGAAGGGATACTGTGGCTGGATGGTTGTGTCAGCTTTGCCGTTTGAAGTGATCAAGTTCCAGGGCACATAGCCAATACCTTTGTAAAGACCGGTAGGGGTTATTTCAACCAAAAAGTCGAGTTTATCTATTTCTGAATCACAGCATACAGTTATAACACCCGGTTGAATTACAGCAATACTTGACGGACGAGGGGCAGTAGCAGTATTGGTTAGTAGCTTTACATTATTGACTGTTTTCGAGATATCAATCTGCGAAATGCGATTTGCCGGATCTCGTTCCGCAATCAGAATCGAGCTTTCGCTTGCATCTGCCCAGGTCATGAAAAACGGATTGGTTAGACCTGTAGCGATGACAACTTTAGTGCCTGAAGAAAGTGAAATTCTGCTGACAGTACCACCGGTACCCTGCTCACTGATATAAGCATATGCCAGATCCGAGGAAAGCACCAAACCAATCGCAAGGTTTAATGAACTATACAGAATTGTCTGTGCACCGGTGCTTAAATCAATTCGGATTAATCGACCTGGATTGGCGAATTCGACAAGATATGCTTGATTATGCAACTCATCGATCCATATCTGATGCGGCGAATTAAGACCCGAACATACCACCGTTGCTGCAGAGCGGTTGGCATTGCTCAGATTAACCTTCAATAGATTGCCGGTACGTTCAGTAACATACGCTGTTTGTTCATTTGACAAAACAGCAATATCTTCTGGTGTGGTATAACCGGTGCCAATCTTTGTATAGCCAGTTGATAGCTTATAGGTTACCCATTGGATTTTGAGATCATATCCGTAGTTAACCACTTTGATTTTGCAATAATTCCCCTCTTTTGTTTGTACACAGAACACATTATTGTTTATCAATTTGTTGGCTGCATCGTTATTGCCGCAGATAGGGGAAGTATCATAGTTTAAAAGCTGCATGGCTCCAGCAGTGAGAGCATTAAAATTAACGATTCCCAGGTTAACTATTCGTGCATTACCCCTTGGTACCATTTGTCGTTTCACATTATCGATCTGTTCCCACCAGATATCAGCAGGACATGAAGAGCCTATATTTCCGGTTTCACAGTCAAATGACCATGTCCCTTTGAGTACTGTCGTACCCTGTGATATGGTACTATCGACCGGTCTTATCCAGTCTAACTTTGAGATTGAACCTGCCGAATATTCGACAAACAAAAGCTGGTTCTTGTTTTTGAGGTACCGTGATCCAATTGCTCCCCCAACTCCACTAATAAGTTTTATTGTACTCATATTACTATTCTCCTTTAGTTTTTAAATTTAGCTGGTATCTTTTTAAGGTAAAATCTTTCCCAGCTATAAAAGATTCCACCTTTTATTCAAAATCATCCTCTTGTTTTATCATCACCTCCTTTCTTTGCCAAGCAAAATGTCGCCTAACGGAACGAGGGTTTACGAAGTTTGCCGACAGGCAAATTTGGGTGAGCGAAAGCGAACCGTAAACCCTCTGTTATGTGACCGAACGAAGCGTGGCGTAGTGAGGCAAGGGAGCGACGCAAGGAGCGACCGCAGAGTTCCGAACCACACCGTAAATATTCATCTTATTTCTTGCAAGTTTCTTTCTCCTCAAGCCATTTTTCTGTTCCAATTTCCTTCCTTCTCAAGAGCTCCTGCTGTCGTGCAAGAACTGCCTTCTTTGCCTCTTCTTCGCTTAGAGATGGGTCATAGAATACTGTAAATGTCTCGCATGGAAACTCGTCACAAAGACCGCAATGCTCTAAGTGTTTCTTGTTAATACAGCAATCGTATAATGGACATATTTCAACTTTCATCTGAGATGTCCAGAACGGCTTGCCATTTACATTACCACATCCTTGGCACTGCTTTCCAATGTATTCACAGGTTCCACAATATATCCCACACACGGGTGCTAAATTTTTGTCAGTCATTTTTGTTTACCTCCTTATTTATTTTATTTAATTTTTTTGTTAATTTATTTTCGTTTTGCTTAATCATTTCTCCTTACCCTCTTTCTTTTTGGATTTTTCCATCCTTTTTATAAGCGTTCTCGCGACCAATGATCCTAATATCTTTGCATTTTCTAAATTTTTTGGATTTTTTACACCACCTTTTGCATCCACACTAAAAACCTTGTTGTTTATTCTCGGCTGATAAAATCTAAGCAGCCAAGCATATTTTCTTAATGGTTTTAATACCCAGTTGGTGGAGTTATCAAATGATGTTCCGATGATACTGAACGGTTTACCAGACAAGGGCCAAACAAAACTTTTATCAACCCCGCTTGATGAATACACTATCATCATCAACCGTTCTATCAAGGCAGTAAACTTTGCAGGGATCGGTGTGTAAAGAGGAACGCAAACAATTATTCCATCTGACTCAACCATCTTTTGAAATATCCCTTCAAAATCATCATCTTTAATTATGCATTTATGAGGTTTTTCAGCACATCCGTAATATTTGATCTCTTGGACACCAGAATAGCAGACTTTACACGGTTTTATCTCAAGATTGGCTAACTGTAACATTTCTGTCTCTATGGTTTTGTCTTCTTCTTTTACTCCTTCAAATGCCGTTTTGAGCAGCTGATATGAACTGCTATCTTTTCTTTGTGATGCATTAATACCTAAGATTTTCATTGTCTTTCTCTCCTAAAGACCGGGTTCGGAATTTCAGATAACGTTCCGGCATATCTGATGTTTTGTGGAGCGTAGCGGAACAAAATATGGGTGGAGGCTTTTGTATAAAAGCCGTAACCAGATATGCCGTGTTATATGATGTATGGCTTTTTCTTTAATCGCGAAGCGGTTTGCTAAAATATAATTATAAAAGTTTTGATTGAGTTATGTTTCCATTTCTAAATTTTCCCGTATTTCCATTGCTATTTTTTCTATCAGCAAATGTTTTTTCTACAATATGCTTAGATATTTCTTCATCTACTTTATTTTTATAGCTTAAAGAGTTTTTTAATCTGTTTTCCGCATCTTTTACATATTCTTTTGAAATATCTATGCCGATATAATTTGAACCTAATAATTTTGCGGCTAAACAAGTTGTCCCACTACCAACATAAGGATCTAGAACTATACCTTTTTTATCATCTAAAATAGAGTAAATTATTCTTGCCGGTAAAACTAATGGAAATGGAGCAGGGTGTCCATTCTTCCTTTCGGGCGGAAATCGCCAAATTGAAGTTAATAATGCGTGTTTAGATTTTAATTCTTTTCCAATTTTATCACCGTCAATCGGTTTATAAAGCCAATATATTCTTTCATCAATTTGCCAAAAACGCCAACCTCTAATATTCGCCGCGATCATTCTATCCCAAATTATTTCTTGCTTAATAGTCCACTTTGTTTTTTGAAGCCATTCCATGGGATGCAACATTTTTCCCCTTACCCATCTTGTTTTATGGTTATAGAAAAATGAGCCGCCTGGTTTTGTGACTCTAAATATTTCATCTAATACTTGAATCTGTTGCTCTTGATAAACTTCTTCCGAGACATTATCGCTTGCTATATTGTATTTTACATTTTTTACTAACCACCCTTTGTTTTTTTCGCCCTTATTGTATGGTGGTGAAGTAATTCCTAAATCAACAAAATCATCGTCAATCTTTTTTAAAATATCAAGAGCATCGCCTTGAATTATTTTGTTTATATATTTTTTCATTACTTGTGTTTAATTAAAAAAAGATAAAAATTTTTATTGAAATATTTTTTATTTTTCTCAATAGCCTGTTTATTCAAATAAACAATTTTTATTTTTGAATAATTCCCATAATGACTAAAATTAAAAGATGCCATTCTCGTATAAGTGCCGATGGTTCTTTTTTGGGGGAGCTGTTTTTTTAATTGTTCGCGAACAATACTAAAAGGAAATTCCAAGATGTATTGCAACTCACCATCTATAAATCCGCTAGAGAGAATATTTAAATTTTCTTTGGCATCTTTTTTTAATCGTTCAATAGTATAATCATTAAAACCGCCCTCGCCATTTAATTTTGGTTTAGTTTTCCTTTGCTCATAACCGTCAGTTTGAATATTTTTTGGCTTTGCCTCGCAAGCAATCGGTTTCCCGCCGATTGTAGAATTTTGCTTGAAACCATTATAACCTAATTTCTTTGGATTGTGCTGATAACCGGAGATAACAACAGTTATAAATTCTCTCAAGCTAGAAGAATTTTTATCATTAATATATGCAGTTAGTAAATCCGTGAGAGATGAAATTAAATTATCTTTTGATTTATTTAGTAGCAGTTCACTTAATTCTTTGTGCGGTTTTGTTGCATAGTATATAACAATTTGGGCTAAATCTTGGTTCATAATATTTTTGTGGTTATTAAATCAAAACTTTTATAATTATATTTTAGCATTTTTTCGCGTTAGCGAAAAGAAAGAAAAAGCCATATTTCATATAACGAGTTATATACGAACTGGTTCATATATCCCTCTAATTTTNGNGGTATATGCGAAGTTCGTATATCATTCCATTTTGGCAGTATATCCGAACTGATTCGTATATCTATCTTTTGTATAAACATTATAAATTTATCGCTAATTAATTTATTATTATTATTATTATTATTATTATTAATGAGTATTTAAAGTAAATAAATAAATAATAAATGAAAATAAAAATCACAACTCTAAATCATCCAATGGACTTTTAATTTTCCGCAAATTTTTATTGCTTACATGCGTGTATATTTCAGTTGTCTTTGAACTTGCGTGTCCAAGTAATTCCTGAATGTATCTTAAATCAACACCGCTTTCAAGCAGATGTGTTGCAAAGGAATGTCTTAATGTGTGAACTGATGCCTCTTTTAAAACACCTGCTTCTTTACAAGCCACGCTGAAAATTTTTTGCACACTTCTTGTGTTAAGGTGATTCTGTGTTGCTCCTGGAAAAAGCCATTTATTTGGCTGGTTTTCTAGGAGATATTTTTTAAAGGTATTGAGAGCAACATCAGACAGTATTGTACATCTGTCCTTCCTTCCTTTTGCACCTTTAATATTAATTAATTTTCGCTCATCATCAATATCCTCAACCTTTAACTTTACAACCTCGCTAACCCTCAATCCGGCAGAATACATGAGCATTAAAATTGCTTTGTGCTTGATATTTGATACGGATGAAAGAATCCCCGAAACCTCTTCCTGACTTAGAACAACAGGTAATTTTTTGTCCTTTTTGGGACGCTTTATTTCATAAACAAAATTTCTCTTTAAAATTATAAGGTAATAAAACTTTAAAGCACTAACTACGATGTTTAATGTGGAAGCAGCAGCATCTTTCTTTTCAACGAGATACGCAAGATAATTTTTTATGTCGGATTCGTCAATGATAAAAGAAGGTTCGCCTGCAAAATTAACAAGTTCTCTATTGTAGTGGAGGTATGACTTGATGGTTTTTAGACTATACTTCCTTGAAATAAGTTCTATTTCAAGTTCATCAAATTTTTCTAATGCAGAAGCAAGACAGATGTCCTCACCGGAAAATGCAGATAAAATCAGTTCTACAATCCCATCTCTGCATGGAAAACTCCAATATTTTTCCTCAATATTCCACCAGTGACCCTCAATTGTTTTGACTTTTTCAACATAATCCTTATTATATGGAAATTTAACCACTATTCTATCGCCAATTTTTTCAACATTAATCATTTTCGCTCATATGTTAATTTTTATTGATTAAAATAATAGTTATTATTTTTAGAAACATTTTTAATTAGTATTTGAACATATTAAATAATATTAAGAAATGGAAAAAATAATATATGATTTAAATGAGAAGGAATGTATGCAATTGTTAGAAAAAGTCAGATGGAAAAACGGCGTATTTTGTCCGCATTGCAAATCAAAGAAAAATATTGTCAACAGGATGTAAAGGAATTACCAAAAATGAACCCTTGCTATTGTGACAATATATAAAAAGGCAAAATTTGGACAATTTTTAAAGTTGGAATTTATGCACATATATTGTTATGATATATAAGAGGTCTAAAAATTTTAGTTTTCTTACAACCTGTCAAGAATGGGCATGTAAATGCATATCAAAATTACATCTGTAAGAATTGTAATCATTCGTTCACTGTAAGAACTGGCACTGTGTTTTCTCATTCAAAAATTCCGCTAAAAAGGTGGTTTATTGCAGTCATTTCTCTTGATAAATGTAGTATTATGAATATTGCCGAAAAACTTGGATTGTACTATCATACAGCATATAATTTGGTAAAAAAAATAAGAAAATCTGGTATCCTCTCAATAAAATAGGGTAAATTAAATTGTACATCTCTACTTTACGGGTGCAAAATACTAAATTTTTACATTTTACCCTAAAATTTTGAGAGGATACAAAATCTGTGTTTCTTAAGGAAATGATGGAAAAATTGTCAGGAGAACTTGTACTTAAGATAGAAATCGATGAAATGTACATTACTGCCGGAGAAAAAGGAAACAAAAATCTTGATAGAGAACCCAGAAAAAGGGGCTTGAAAGCACCTCCTGGAAGGGGAACTTTTGAGAAAGACAAACCTGCAATTATTGTAATTACAGAAAGAAAACATGGAAAGACAAAGTTTTTTGGTAGTGCTAAACATGTAAGGCTAAATTATAATGGTAGATAAAGTACTTAATCGCACCAATGTGATTTTCAATTTTCTTTGAAAATGACAATGTAAAGCGTAATAATCTTGACACCCGTTGACGCATTGTACAATTGAACCTTTCAATAATGTTTGTCTTGCCAGATTTTTTTATCTGCCACTATATGCTGTTTTTCTGGAATAACACCTTTGTATGCATCCCAGTCATCCGTGTAAAAAACTGAATTTTCCTGATATCTTTAAGGTATTTTTTTCCATATCTCTTTAGCACTATCAGAGCCTTACATGTTTATCACTACCAGTTTTTTGTCCCATTACATTTGAATGGAAAATATATTGTTGACCTATTTCAGAATCATATAGAAGGCAACATAATCGTGTATCATGACGATTATCCGATTTATAATTGCTTAAATGGTATTTGTCCGCATTTTGCGATAAATCATTCAAATGGAGAATATGCTGATGGAGATATATGTACAAATAATGCTGAAAACAGGTTTTCATTATTGAGACCTTTTCTTCAGAATTATAGAGGAATATCTAAATACAATCTTCAAGAATATGCTATACTTCACAACTTCACAGACTGCGTTTTTTCAAATTTATGAAACTGTAATGTAAGCAAAGAGTAAATCTCTTGTTCGTAAGCAACATACAATATGCCATTCAATAAAAAGCGCAATTTCTGCCGTTGAGCAGTATACATTGTGTCAGTTCTTCTTCAACGAAAGAAGAGAAACTCATGACCCTATGAACATTTTGATGAAGTTTTTGGAATATATTTTTTTCGCTTTTTTTCATTCTCACATTTTTGCTAAAAATATTTTGGAAAATTTTTTGAGTACCGTTTTAATCTTTCTGTTGTTGTGTCTTATTTATTTTTGAAATTATTAATTATATATTCTCTCTTTTTCTCTCTTAAAATGTA
>CCXY01000045.1_pt1 | contig 25498 bp, 26 predicted proteins | sample 244351 | NCBI WGS metagenome assembly CCXY01 (sample SAMEA2779768, study PRJEB6121) | groundwater metagenome | isolation source: sulfidic groundwater | reverse complement strand
AACTTTATTCAATATAAATTGCCGGCTTTAAAGGCATCGCAAATTTTCGTGTTTCTTTCGGATCATAATCCGCATTGACACTAATCTCTACCTTTAAATTTAATTCCTTTTCCAAAAATTCCTTTGCTCCCTCAATCTTTCCGCTCTCTTCTTCAATACTCGGGATAAATTTAATATCCTGCTGATGCGTCTTCTTCATTATATTTATGACCTCCTTTGAATGTCTTTTAAATTTCTCATCTGCCATTACATCTTTTATGCCTTTTCCTTTCTTAATTTCGGAAAATAATTCTCTTTTCCAGTCCTCTGCAAAGTAAATGAATACCTTTGTCGGCTTTTTATGTTTTTCTATCAATTTGACAAAATTTCGGATATTATCTATTAATTCAATAATCATATTTTCCATACTTTCGGCATTCCCATTAATTGCTTCTTTATCTACCTTTAAAGAATCCTCCGCATTGACAAAATTACCCTTTCCGATGTATCTCTGCAATCTTTCGCATGTAAAAGGAATAAATATACTCATGACCTTAACCCATTCTTCGGAAATTTCTTTCGGCACCTTTTTATTCGGTTCTGTCCTTCTCAAATACCACTTTATATCATTAAAAAATTCATAGAAAATTTTCTGAACCGCTCCTCTGATCTCTGATTTGTCCATTAAATTTAAAAATTCCTCTAAATGTTTATTAAATTTTGAAATTAGCCATTTGTCCATATCCTTATATTCATAGGAAGCACATCCATCCGCACTTTTTATAAAATTTACGAATTCGTCTATCTTTGATTTTGTGGCAAGGACATCCTTTTCTTTCCAGTCAAGCGTTGACGAAGTGTCTGCCGCATAGCACAAATGCAATCTGACAGTATCGGCACCGAATTCCTCACATGCGTGTTTAAGAGGAATGACATTTCCAAGCGATTTTGACATCTTTTTTCCTTCCGAGATAAGCATTTCATTCAGGGAAATTTTTTTCGGCCATAAATTTTCTGGAAATATCGCTGCGTGATGGAACAAACTAAATGTCAGATGATTAGAAATATGGGCTATTCCTGTCCTTCGCTCATCCATCGGATAATAATAAAGGAATATTTCCCTTATATTTTTGTATTTTTCGCACCCTTCAAATTCCTTCCCCAAAAATATAAAATCAAAAAATTTCTCATCCAATTCCTCAATAGTTAAATTTCTCAATAAATGTGCAATAGTATAAAATGCCATATAAATTGTGCTGTCGCTCAAACTTTCAATCATCCATTTGTTATCCAAGGGAAATTTTGTTCCTAATCCCCTGTTTCTCGTGCACGGCCATTCGTGAAGCCATTCTATTGCATTGACAAATCCGGTTCTGTAAATTTCCGGCTCAATTTTTATGCTTTTTAAAATTTTTTTCGCTAAATTTTTCCAGCCATCATTGGTATAATTTAAAAACCACTGGTCTTCAAGCACTCTGATTTCAAGTTCCGTTCCGCATCTGCATGTCCCTTTAATTACATTTCCGTCTTTGTCTTTAATGCCATTTTCATAAATTTTGCTTAATAAATTTAGCGATTTTAATCTTTCGGCAATTTTTTCTTTGGCAACCGCTACTTTCATTCCTTTGAATTCCCCGCAATTTTCATTCATAATTCCATTGTAAAATTCATCCTTGTACAATTCCTGAGTTACACCCTCTAATTTTTCATCGGTCTGATTTTTTATGTCTTTAACAACTTCTTCAACCTTGATTTTTGAGTCAATCATTCTAAAGTTCGGTTCTTTATCAAAATTTATTCCCGAATCCCTCAGAGCAACATAATCATAAGGTGCATGTCCTGGAACAGAATTTACAACACCTGTTGCAACATCATCATCAACAAAATTTGCCTTTAAAATTTCAACCTCTTTATTTGTTAACGGAGTCATTGCTTTTTTGCCGATTAAATTTTCTCCTTTAAATTCATCAACAATATTGACTTCAAATCCCTGCTTTTTTAACTTTTCGCTTGCCTTTTTTGAAATGAGCCACATTTCATCAATTCTTCCGTTTCGGACATTTACCTTGACATAAATTTTTTCAGGATTAACCCACAAATTTGTAATTCCGAAAACTGTTTCGGGACGCAATGTTGCGGCAATCAAATAACAATTTTCATTATCATTTTCACTGGCAATCTTCTCTTTGATTAAGTAATATTCTGTCATTTTAATATCTAACTCATCACCGCCTTTTATATCATCGGTTGTTACAGGATTGCTGCATGAAGGACAAAAATATACTGCATGCTTTCCTTTGATTATTAAATTTTGGGATGCAAATTTTTTATACTGCCATTCAACAAATTTATTGTAAAATTTTTCACCTGTGTTAAATTTCCTTCGCCAGTCAATGCTGTATCCCATCCTTTTGAAGTCGGCAATTATGACATTGGCATAATAATTTGCAAGGGCTTCGGGATTCTTAAATGATTCAACAATCTCATTGGCCTTATTTTCATCTTCTTCGTAAATAGAAATATATTCCTTATGCATTGCGAGCATTTTTTTATCACCCCGTGCTATTCTTTTTGATATGGCAAGGATTGGCGTTCCTGTTATGTGAAATGCCATTGGAAATAAAACATTAAAGCCCTTCAGCCGGTAATATCTTGCCGTAACATCTCCGAGCGTATAACTTCTTGCATGCCCGATATGTAAGGCACCAGATGTATAGGGATAAGGAACGGTTATAAAATACTTTGGCTTTTTATGAGCAACATTGCTTTCAAAAATTTTTGATTCATCCCACAATTTAATCATTTCTTCATCTGAAACCGTTGAAATTTCCACTTTAACAATATTTAAAATAAAATTTTTTAAACGAACTTGCTCAATATTAAAGGGTAAATCACTTATAACTGTTAAAAAATTACAAGTAACCTCCACTCTTTATTGAGCATATTCAAATTTTGAAATAAATAATCTTCTTTAAAATTTACTCCTTTTTTAATCCGTAACTTTTTTCAATATTCTTCAACAACCTTTCAATAAATCGGACACTTTCATCAATAATTAACGGCCGGACATACATTTCAAATGCCTCCGACGGAAATTTATCTCCTGAGAAAAAATACCTGTCATTTATGCACTCTACCATCTTCATATCCTTAAAAAATTTTAACCATATCTGGACATTTCTTTCTGATAACGAGTCCTCAATTTCGCCGTCAAATTCCCCGAGTTCTTTTCTATTTTTTCGCATCTCAATTACATCATTTCTTATTTCACCGGATGTTAAATGAATTCCCTTTCTTTTGTTGAGCAGCAAAATTTCAAATATATCGCTCGCTGTGCCTTTACTTACTCCGAGGGAGTTTAAAAATAATTCAACCAATGCGCGTGGATTTTCTTTAAGTAATTCATCATCTGAAAACCAGCATAATTCTATCTTTGATAACAAAGGCATTCTGAAAATTTAAAAATTTAATGAATTTTAATTAAAAATTTAATTTGTTATACAAAATTTAAAAATTTAAGATTTAAGATTTAATATTAAAAATTTAATTGCTATTAAAGAAACAAAAAATGTATGTTATATCTGCATTGGTTGAGCATAAACCTGGAGTGCTGCAGAGGATTGCAGGATTGTTTTCAAGAAGAAATTTTAATATAGATGAAATCAGTGTGGGAGTTACAGAGAATCCTGAGATAGCAAGAATAACTATTACAACAAAAGGAGACGAAAAAGACCTAGAACAAATGCTAAAACAGATGAATAAATTAGTAGAGGTTATAAAAGTAAGTGCACTAGATGAAAAAAACAGCGTTACAAGAACATTGTGCTTGGTAAAGGCAAACACGCCGACGAGGGATGCAAAATCGGAATTTATTCAATATACTGATGTATTCAGGGGAAGGATCGTTGATGTCAGCAGAACATCTCTGACTGCAGAAATAACTGGGGATAATGATAAAATAGACGCGTTTATAAATTTAGTCAGGATACTCGGAATAAAGGAGATAGCAAGAACAGGAACAACAGCACTGGAAAGAGGATAATGGATGCAAAGAGATTTGTTGTTCAGGAACACTGGGCTTCTCACCACCATTTTGATTTTCGGCTTGAAATGGACAATGTCTTAAAGTCATGGGCAGTGCCAAAAGGAGTACCTGAAAAATCAGGAGTTAAACATCTATCGATAGCTGTTGAGGACCATGCTCTTGATTATATTGACTTTGAAGGTGAAATTTCTGAGGGTTACGGAGCGGGAACAGTTAAAATTTTTGATAAAGGCGAGTATGAATTAATTGAAAGAAGCGAACATTCTCTTATTTTTGAGTTAAAAGGAGAGGTATTGAAAGGAAAATACAAATTGATGAAATTTAAAGAGCCAAACCAATATTTGTTGTTTATGATAAAATGAAATTTACTAATGCGGATTATATTTACTAATGCGGATTTAAATTTATTAATGTGCACTTATGTTCTTTATTACAAAATTAATAATGATTGACAAAAATGAAAATTTTATCACAGAAGAACAGAAAAATTTACTTGCCAAACATCAATACAAAATTATAGGTAAAAATGTAGGAGTTAAAATATGTTTATGGACAAAAAGAAGTTTGACTGATAAGGGCGTATGCTATAAAGAAAAATTTTACGGAATAAAATCGCATCGCTGCCTTCAGATGTCTCCTTCTTTAATGAACTGCACATACTCCTGCACATTCTGCTGGCGACTGCATGAATTATCCTCGAAAATTTCGGATGGTATTTTTGATGAGCCTGAGGAAATTGTTGAGAAGTCCATAATTGCCCAACGTGTTTTGTTGAGCGGGTTTAAAGGAAACAAAAATATAAATATAAAGAAATTTGAGGAAGCACAAAATCCGAATCAGGTTGCAATCTCACTTGTCGGGGAGCCATTACTTTATCCTAAAATTTATGATTTAATTGAGGCATACAAAAAAAGAAATTTTACAACATTTGTTGTTTCAAACGGAAGTGTTCCCGAAAAAATTGCTGAAATTAAACCGACACAGCTTTATATCTCAATGAACGCACCTGACGAAGAAACATTTAAAAAAATTTGCAGACCTTCAATTAAGGATGCATGGAAAATTTACAATGAAACTTTGGAAATTTTTTCAAAGAAAACCGATGTGAAACGAGTTATACGACTAACTATGATAAAGGATTTCAATACTCACAATATCGATGGATATGCAAAATCGATAGAAAAGGCAAATCCGGATTTTATTGAATGTAAGTCGTTTATGTTTGTCGGAGGAAGCAGACACGAACTGGGATTGTCGCTTGATAAGATGCTTACTATGAAAGAAATTTTGGAATTTTCAGAAAAACTGGAAAAGGTTACAGGATATAAAGTAAAGGATTATAAGGAGGAGAGCAGGGTTGCTTTGCTGACAAGGTAAATTTAATTTTATTCTAAAATTAGAACTTGCTCAATATTAAAGGGTAAATCACTCATAACCGTCAAAAAATCACAAGTAACCTCCTCTCTTTATTGAGCATATTCTAAAATTATACTATGCAACGGCAGAAATTGCACTTTTTATTGAATGGCATATTGTATGTTGCTTACGAACAAGAGATTTACTCTTTGCTTACATTACGGTTTCATAAATTTGAAAAAACCAGTCTGTGAAGTTGTGAAGTATACATTATTTAACATATGCTTAAATTTAACTTTTTATTATGGACACAACACTCGGAAAAATTTATAAAATTATGGATGCGCTGAGAGAAACAAAAATCCACATGGGAGATGATAATTTTAGCATTGAAAATTTTAAAACAAACGGACACCTGCTCTTTTCAATAGCAAATTCCTGCCTGCGTAACAGAATGCTTCTTCTTTACGGAGGAATGGGAGCAAACAAAACAACACTTATAAATGTCATAGGAAGCCGGCTCCGTAATGTTCCTTACGGCGATATGGTAAGCACAATGATAGCTGGTCATCCCGAGCAGACCGAAGAAAAGATGATTGGTTTTATGGACCCGAGACAATGGATGAGTAAATACGAGGATGGAGATAGTATAAAAGTTATGTGGACAAATTGGGCAAAAAGCAGATGGAAGGTTATAGACGAACTTAACAGGTTTCCTCCGGGAAAGCAAAATTTATTCCACGATATTTTAAGGGCAAAGCAAATTTCATACTCCGGACAAACGTTTAAAACAGAGGACTATAGAATGTTTGCCACTACGAATCCGGAATTTAAGAGCACATATCCGTTAGATGAGGCATTGCTTGACAGGGTTTCGGTTTGTATTCCTGTATATCAGCCGTCATTTAAGTATCTTCTTGACTTACTTTCCCGTCCGGCCGATATTGAGAGCCTGGTAGAGAGTGTTCCGACATTAAGCAATGAAGAATTTAATTCATTGCCTTTAATGGTTGATAATGTCCGATTTCCCCCTATACTTCAGGTATGTACCGCTTCATTAATAAGGGATTTTGTAATACTTGAAAGGGCTCCGAATAATGATAAAACACAATTAACGCCTTCGTCAAAACCAAGTAAAGGACTATGCACAAGGCACACAAAATCAAAATATTACGGAAATTTAAATCTTGTATCGTGGCAGGTTGATGAAGGATTATCCGTTAGAGCATTATTTGACATCAGGGATTTTACAAAGGCAATAGCGTTTTTGAGAGGCAGTAATGAGGCAACGATTGCCGATTTAAAAGCAGTCGCTCCTTATATAATATGGCACAGAGTAACCCCGAACGAAACTGTTTATAATGCTCCTCCATATTACGGAGCGGACAAATTAAAATTTATAAGCGATCTCGTTGAGAAAAGCATAAATACAACACTTAACGAAAGAGCCGAAATAAACACAATATTCGCACAGGCAAATGACGGAATGATTTCAACGGTTGAGGGAATAAGGAAATTAGCAAATTTTGAAGATCCGTTATGCCGGTTTGACATGATAAAATTTTTGGAAAACAAAACGAAATAAATTTGAGAGATTAAAATTTAAAAATTTACGTAACTATTCAGAGGTATTAAATTTATATTGTAACTATTCAGAGGTATTAAATTTATGTTAATACATTATGGTTACTAATATATAAACTATTCGGAGAGTACAAAATTTTACTGAAAATTTATAAATAACTTTTCAATCTTAAAAAATATTTCAAATATTTTTTAATACCTGTGAAATTTTCAAAAATTACCGAAAATCCACAAGATTTTCAATCTTTAAAAATCTAAAANTTTTAAATTACCTGTGATTTTTGGGTGGCTGAATAGTTACTTTATATTAATATCTTATGATTACTAATATATAAACTATTCAGAGAGTATTTTCAAAATGAAATTTTGAAAATCTCCGAACGATTTTCAAAATTACAAAAATTTTGTAAATACACGAACGAAGTGAGCGTAAGTGAGGTGACAAAATTCTACTGAAAATTGTATCCTCTCAAAATTTTAGGGTAAAATGTAAAAATTTAGTATTTTGCACCTGTAAAGTAGAGATATACAATTTAATTTACCCTGTTTTATTGAGAGGATACTGAAAATTTATAAATAAATTTTCAATCTTAAAAAATATTCAAATATTTTTTAATGCCTGTGAAATTTTCAAAAAATTACTGAAAATCCATAAGATTTTCAATCTTTAAAAATCTAAAAATTTTTAAATTACATGTGATTTTTGGGGTGGCTGAATAGTTACAATTTACTTTTTTAAAATGTCAAATCTGTTACCAAAATATCCCTCAAGTAAGGGAATTAAGTCAAAGGAGTCATTATATCTTCCGAGACACGATGGAAAATTTATAAGTGATAAAGGAGGACTCGACAAAAATATAATATGGAATGTAGAAGACATAATTGGCTTTATTTTTCCGAAAATTTATCAGCCGAAGTATAATGAAATCGCCACAAAATTTATAAATTTTGTTCTTGAATACGAAAAGACAGGAAAGGAAGAAATCACAAAATTTGTAAATGACAATAATTATTCCCGTTCAACACTTGAAAACGAGATAATCCCGAAGATGGTCAGTTTTGGATTATTGAAGCGGGAAAGAGAGCAGGCAAAATCCGGAAAAAGCAGATACCTCATTCTTTCGGACTCACTTACATTTTCAAACTATCTGGAAAGAATAGCCAGCGCATGGAGTATGGTTGTTTTAACAGCAAGACAAAAAAGAAAAGTGAAAAATAATGATAAAATTTAAATTTTTAAAATTTATCTTCAATTTTCATTTCACAATCCCATAACCAATTAAACGCCATGTCGTTTTAAACCTCCTTCCAATCGCAATTCTCTGGCCTTTTTCAACACTCACAGGATGAGATAATTCTATTTCTCCTTTTTTAACATTTTTTATGGTGCCAACACGCAATGCCGTGCCAACACTTATCATCAGATTTTCATTCTGAACAAGTGATTTTATCTCGCCGGTTGTTATTAAATTTTTGAATAAATTTATCTTTACATTCAATTTATAGACAGCTTCGGGTAATGTTTCTTTTAAGCCGACAACATTTCCTGTAATTCCATCACCTTTTGTTATGGACGGATCTAATGTTGTACCTATACTTATTAATCCCCCTGGTTTTGCACTGTCAATTTTTATATTTCCTACGTGTAGTTCAACGACTTTTGTAGTAAGCGGATGAAATTTATTCTTTATTACAATCCCTGGTTTTATCTCTATTTCATCACCAACCTTTATGCGTCCTCTCAGTATACTTCCGCCGATAACTCCTCCGTTTAGTTCGGAGATATTTTTTCCCGGTCTGTTAACATCAAATGATCTGATTACATGCATATACAACGGTTGACTTTCATTATTCCTTTTTTCTTCAATTTGTTTTTCGATCATATCTTTGATTGTTTTAAGCAGCACATCTATGTTAGCATTATATGTTGCTGCTATCGGAATAATCGGAACATCCGGAAATGCATCCTTAACAAAATTTTTTATCTGAATGTAATTTTCTTTTGCTTCTTCCTTTGATACAAGGTCAACTTTGTTTTGAACGATAATAACATTTTTTATCCCCAATACGGATAAAGCAGTAAGGTGTTCCGCTGTTTGCGGCTGCGGACATTTTTCATTTGCACCAATAACAAGAATTGCTCCGTCCATTACTGCAGCACCAGAAAGCATTACAGCCATTAAACTTTCGTGTCCGGGGGTATCAACAATAGAAATTTTCCTTAAAAATTTTGTCTTACTGCTACAATGCTCGCATGTCTTTTTTGAAGTGAAACATTCCGGCTCCGAACACTTCGGACATTTATAAACTGAAAAATCCGCATATCCGATTCTTATTGTAATTCCTCTGTCTAATTCTTCACTATATTTACTCGTCCAGACACCACTTAACGCCTTTGCTATTGTTGTCTTTCCGTGATCCACATGTCCTATTAATCCGATATTCCATTCCGACTGCGTATTTTCTTCAACGTCTTCTTCTGTTTTTCCTTCATACGCATTTTCTTCATCTATCTTTTCCCCTGATGCCTCTTTAACCACCGTGGTTTTAGGAGCGTCTTTTTTACTATTATTTTCTTTCTTGGACGCCTCCTTTTTATTTTTCTTTTTTTCTACCATTATTTTTATCTTTTATTATTCTTTTTTCGGAGAAATTTTTTCTAAAATTTCCTCAATAGGAACATCTCCTTTTTTAATGATTTTTGCATTTATCTGGGATGTATTTTTATGTGTCCTTTCCCCGGCATAAGTCCTTCTCTTTCTGTCTCTTCCTTCTCCGACCATAACTGCTGCTCTTTCTTGGTGTATTCCTTTTTTCATAGGAAATCCGGCAATATCGCTCCCTCCGGTAATTTGTACTTCATATCCTGGAATTCCGATTACGGAACAATCAACTTTATCGCCGATTCCAAAATTCAAAAAATTTTCACTCTTTTTTTCATCCAGTGCTACTTGGTATGTTTTTTTGTTTTCCCCGTCATTCATGACTAATTTAAAGCCAATTTGTTTGACTGCCATTTTATTTGTTTAATTTAACTTGTAATTTTATTTAACTTGTAAATTTAACCTGTAATTTTATTATAAATGTTTTTATTTTATAAATTTATCTTTTATTGTATTATTACTTTTGATTTAAAATTTAAGTATAAATTTTAGGTGTAAATTTTAGATATAAATTTAAGTATAAATTTTAGGTATAAAATTTCGCCGAGACAGAGATTCGAACTCTGGGGGCCTTTCAGCCACACGCTTTCCAGGCGTGCGCACTACCGCTATGCGATCTCGGCATAAAACATATTTTTATTTAAAAAATTATTATTCTATTCCTAATAATTATCATAAATATTTAACTTAATTAAATTAAGATTAACTTAAATACTGTCAAAATGAAAATATATATTGATGGAAAATTTTACGATAAGGAAGAAGCAAAAATTTCCGTATTTGACCATGGATTTTTATACGGTGACGGTGTATTTGAAGGAATCAGGGCATACAACGGGAAAATTTTCGGAGTGAATGATCACATTGACAGAATTTTTGCGTCGGCACAATATATAAAATTACAAATTCCGATGACAAAGGAAGAAATTAAGGACGCACTTTACAAAACACTTGAAGCAAACGCTCTGAAGGATGCGTATGTACGATTAGTTGTAAGCAGGGGTGTCGGGGAGTTGGGATTGGATCCGAGAAAATGTCCGAATCCGTGTGTAATTATAATCGCAACATACTGGGATGCAATGTACGGGGATTTGTACGGCAAAGGTATCAAAGTAATAACCGCCTCAACGAGAAGAATTCCTCCGCAGTGTCTTGATGTCAAGGCAAAAACACTAAACTATTTAAATAACATACTCGCAAAAATTGAGACATTTGCTGTTCAGGCAGACGAGGCATTAATGCTAGATGTTGATGGCTTTGTAAGCGAGGGAACAGGAGATAATATTTTTGTTATTAAGGATGGGAAAATTTTAACACCTTCAATGGATTCATCAATATTATCAGGGGTAACTAGAAAGACAGTTATGAACTTAGCAAAAAATTTAAATATTGAAGTTGCGGAAAGAAAATTAACATTGCTTGAAATTTATAACGCCGATGAAACATTTATGACTGGAACGGCAGCAGAGGTTATTCCGATAAGAGAAGTTGACGGAAGAAAAATAAAAAAGTGTCCGGGAGAAATCACAATGAAAATTATGGAGGAATTTAGAAAGATAAGATAAAAACAATTTGCGGGGGTACCCAAGCGGTCAACGGGGCAGGACTTAAGATCCTGTGTGCGTAAGCCTTCGTGGGTTCGATTCCCATCCCCCGCATAAAATTTGAATTGAAAAAGTGAAATTTTTATTAATCTTTTTAATTTATACTGCTAATTATTAAACCCTATTTTATTAAAAATTAAATTTTATTTAAAGATTTTAAATTCAACAAGCATTTAAAGATGGTAACAGCAATAAAGAGCAGTAAGCCGAGAAAGCAGAGGAAATTTTTATACAATGCAGCATTACATGTGAGACACAGAATGCTCGCAGGACATTTAAGTGAAGAATTAAGTAATAAATATGCTCGCAGATCACTTCCGATAAGGAAGAAAGATGCTGTAAAAATAATGAGGGGGGATTATAAAGGAAAAGAAGGAGAAGTTACAAAAGTGAATACGAAAAAATATAAAATTTATATAAACGGAATCACTGTCCGAAAGAGTAACGGAAAGGATGCACTTGTTCCGATTCATCCTTCGAATTGTATGCTCACTGATATATATTTAGACGATAGAATGCGAAGGGAAATTTTATCAAGAACATCGCAGGAAGCAAAAGAAGAAACAAAGAAAATTTAAATCAAAATGATCCTAAATTTAAATCATAAATTTAAAAAAATAATCCTAAAATTCATAATTAAAACATCATTGTAAAATGACAATAAAAAGAATAGCGGTTGGATTAGGCAAGTATCCTAAAAAATTAGTAACGCCAAGAGGGCCTCACAAAAAGCATGAGTCTTATGCATTGACTTATGTAATCAGGGACTTATTAAAATTTGCAGATAATAGCAGAGAAACAGATAAAATTTTGCGGGAAGGAAATGTAATTGTAGATGGCAGAGTAATAAAAGACGGAAATTTCGGAATTGGTCTTATGGATGTCATTTCATTTCCGAAAATAAACAAACATTACCGCATGATGCCTTCAACAATCAAATCAAAGGATATATTTCTCAAAGAAATAAACGAAAAAAGTGCAAAAATTAAATTAGCAAAGGTTATGGAAAAACAGATTATAAAAGACGGCAAAATTCAAATTTCCACGAGTGATGGTTATGTTTTTTTTGTTAATAAAGATGAAAATAATATAAATACAAAAGATACGATTGTTTTTGACATTTCTGCAAAAAAGAGGATAGTCAGGGAAATTTTAAAATTCAAAGAAGGAGCGGCTGTTCTGATAACACATGGCAGAAACAAGGGAAACGGAGGAAAAATTACTATTATCAACAAGGGAACCAAAGACATTCTTTCAACAACAAAGGTGGGAGATATTGAAACATCAACCGACTATGTGTTTGTTGTCGGTGAAGAAACGCCCTTAATATCCGTTAATACTGATAATACGAATGCCCCTGGTAGTGCTACTGATAATATGTATAATACTGGCACACCCGAAAATGCCGATAGCATAAGCAATATAAATTAATCAAACAAAAATAGTGCATATTTAACAAAACATTAACAATGAAAACAGACCCACAACAAAATCCAATGAGGGACCTGAAAATAGAAAAGGTTGTGCTTAATATTGGTGTCGGGCAAGCAGGTGAGAAGGTAGAAAAAGCAGGAAAATTACTTAATATGCTTACAAAAAGAAAATTTGTAAAGACCATAAGCAGGAAAAGAATCCCCACATGGAATCTTAAAAAGAACGAAGCAATCGGCGTAAAGGTAACATTACGAGGGAAAGAGGCGGAAGAAATGTTACAAAGATGTCTTGAAGCGGCAGACAGGAAGGTTAAGCCGACTTGTTTTGACGGAGAAAATTTTTCATTCGGAATCAAAGAATATATTGATATTCCGGGAATGAAATATAATATGGATATCGGAAATTTCGGGCTGAATTTATGTACGAGGGTTGAAAGGAATGGCTATAATATTATGAGGAGAAGGGAAAAACGCTCAATTTCAAATACCCATAGGGTGAAAAGTAAAGAAACAGAGGATTTTATCACAAAGAAATTTAATGTAAGTATCATAACAAAAGAAGAATAAATAAAAAATTTCATTTTAAAATGGAAAAAACCGAAAATCAAAATCAGAAGAAAAAATTTGCAAAGGATAAATGCGAGATATGTAAAAATAGCAGAGGGATAATTCATAAACACGGATTAAATATATGCAGGCGATGCTTTAGGGAGGTAGCAACAAGTATCGGATTTAAAAAATACAGTTAAATAAAAAATAAATAAAGAATACGATTAATAAAATTTATAAATTTTTCAAGATGAGTAGAGATACACTTAACGATGCATTATCAACCATAAAAAATTATGAAGTATTGGGAAAAGAAGGGTGTGCAATTAGACCTTCATCAAAGTTATTAATAGAAGTCCTGAAAATTTTTCAGAAGAATAACTTTATCGGTGATTTTGAGGTTGTTGAAACAGTTCCTGGAGGAGAAATAAAAATAAATTTAGTCCACAAAATAAATAATTGTGGTGTTGTAAAGCCAAGATTTTATGCAAAAAATAATGATATTATGCGGTGGGAGATGAGATATCTTCCTGCAATGAATTTCGGATTCCTGGTCGTCTCAACTTCAAAAGGCGTTATGACTCACAAAGAAGCAAAAGATAATAATCTCGGAGGGTCATTATTGGCTTATATATATTAATTAATTTCATTCGTTTATTTGACAAGATTAAAAATGGAAGATAAAATTTCAATTCCGCAGGGAACAGATGTTGAAATCATAAATAATATAATAAAAGTAAAAGGAAAATTTGGTACTATCGAGAAAAAATTTAATTCCTATGATTTAGAGATAAATGTCAAAGAAGGAAATGTTATTATATCCGTAAAGACAGATAAAAAAAGAGAAAAAAAGTTATTAAATACCTATTGTTCTCACATAAACAACATGATAAAAGGAGTAAATAAGAAGGTGATTTATAAATTAAAATTGGTCTTTTCGCATTTTCCCGTTTCACTTGAGCCCAAAGGCAGCGAATTAGTAATTAAAAATTTTTTAGGTGAAAAAGCACCGCGAAAAGCAAAAATTTTAGATGGTGTTGATGTGAAAGTCAAGGGAAAGGATTTGACTGTTGAAGGGGCGGATATAGAAAAGGTCTCGCAAACAGCTGCGAATATTGAGCATGCAGGAAAAATTTTACATAAAGATAGGAGGGTATTTCAGGATGGAATATATATAATTGAAAAAGACGGAATACTTATAAAATAACTAACAATTAATAAAAATCAATAAATTTTAATAAATTTTCATTTTAAAAAGATGGCGGATAACACAGAAAGTGATACTAATAAAAACAATACAAAGAAAATCAAAACAGACGCAAACGAAGATGCTAATAAGAATTTAAAACCGGAAAAAGTAACCGAAGATAAAAAAACAGCGGATGAAAAGCAGGAAAAAGAAATAAAAGGAGCACAGGAAAAAGAAATGGAAAGAGCACAGGAAAAAGAAATGGAAAGAGCACAGGAAAAAGAAATGGAAAGAGCACAGGAAAAAGAAATGGAGAGAGCACAGGAAAAAGAAATAAAAGGAGCTAAAGAAAATGTTGAAATAGAGATGGAAAAAGTATCTGGAGGAGAGACAACTAACATTAGTGAAGAAAAAAAGACGCAACCGGAGGCACCTGTAAAGAAATTAATAAAAAAAATTAAAAAGGGAAAAAAACCGAAGTTAATAGAAAAAATAACTAATGTAAAAGTTAAAAGAAAACTTGAAGGTGAAGAAAAGCGATTATTTAAAATTGCCGCTCATATAAGAGATAAAAAGCCAAAATTTTTACGACAGCAATACGGGATGGTTATGCGGTTAAAGAAGGTATGGAGAAAGCCAAAAGGAATAGACAGCAAGCTGAAGGTTGAAAAAAGAGGGCAGGGACATTTGGTTAAAATCGGTTATAAAAAACCCGAAAGTATCAGGGGGATTCATCCGTCCGGATACTGGACAGTAAATATTGCAAATCCTAAAGAACTTGGAAATATAAATAAAGAGACCCATGCGGCAATCATATTTTCTCAGGTGGGAAGGAAGAAAAGGAACGAGATTATAAAGAGAGCCAACGAATTAAACATAGTAATATTAAATCCTAGAAAAGGAGAAATTTAAAAATTTAAATAATTTGTAAAATTTAATAAATTTAATTTTTTGAAATTAAAATGAATGTTAAAAATCAGAAAAATTTAGTTGCGAGATTATTCGGTGTTGGTAAAAAGAGAATATATCTTAATCCTTTAAAGTTAGATGAAATAAAGAAGGCAATTACAAGAAGAGATGTGGAAAAACTTACTGACGTAAAGGTAAATATCGGTGAGAGAAGGCCAATCGAAATCAAGCAAAAAAACGGAGTGTGCAGGGCAAAGGCAAGACACAGGGACATCCAAAGAGCAAAAGGTAGACAAAGAGGTCACGGAAACAGAAAAGGAACGGTTAAAGCAAGAACAGATCCGAAAACAACATGGATTACAAAAATAAGGGCATTAAGAAAAGTGCTTGTAGAGATGCGCAATAAAAAAGAAATAAATGTATCTGACTATGGAACACTTTACCTTCGTGCAAAAGGAAATTTTTTCAGGAATAAAAAACATTTGCAGGAATATGTTTCCGAGATGAAAAAAGCAAAGCAAAAATAAATAGTTAAAAACAATACTAAATTAAAAATGGCAACAAATACAAATTATAGTATAAAATACAGGCGAAGAAGAGAAAACAAAACAAATTACAAAAAACGATTAAATTTACTCAAATCAAAAAGTATCAGGTTGGTAATCAGGCCAACGAATAAATATATTATTGCCCAGCTTGTAGATTTTCATCCTGACGGGGATAAAATTATGTGCTCGGTAAATTCAAAGGAATTAAAGAAACAGGGGTGGAATATTTCATGTTCAAATACTCCTGCGGCATATTTAACAGGGTTTTTATGCGGATTAAAAGCAATAAAAATTTCAAATACTGACGCAATTCTTGATATAGGAATCAAAATATCAACAAAAGGAAGTAAAATTTATGCAGCAGGAAAAGGTGCTGTTGATGCAGGAATGAAGATTCCGTTATCGGATGAAATTTTACCTGATGAAAAACGACTAAAAGGAGGAAGTATGTCCGAAGCAACAATTAAAATTTTTGAACAAACATTAAATAATATAAAAAATTCATTTTCTAAGTAAAGAATGGCAGAAATAAGTGTTAATACGGAAAAAAAAACAGATAATGCTACAAGCACTACAGGGCGCGTTACAAAAGGAGGGTCTGAAGGTGGCAACAAAAGCGGAGATAGCGGAAGTAGAGGTGGATACAAGAGTGGCAACAGAGGCGGAGATATTGGAAGTAGAAGCGGAGATAGCGGAAGTAGAGGCGGATATAGGGGTGGCAGCAGAAGCGGAGATAGCAGAGGCAGAAGCGGATTTGGTGGGAGAGGTGGATTTGGCGGAGGTGGATTTAGAGGGGATAGCAGAGGAAATGTTGTTGACCTTAAAAGAAGAGTCCGAAGATTTGATATGGAAAAGGCTGCATGGGTGCCAAAAACAGAGATAGGAAAAAAAGTAGCGAATGGTGAAATTAAATCAATAGATGAAATCCTGGAAAAAAATATCAGGATAAAAGAGCCGGAGATTATTGAGAAGTTATTGCCTAATCTTGAGGAGGAAATACTTGAGAATAAAAGAGTACAAAGAGTGACAACGAATGGCAGAGTCATGAGATTCAAGGTTATTATGGCTGTCGGTGATGGAGACGGACATATTGGTATAGGACAGGGCAAGGCAAAGGAAGTACCGATTGCAATTCAACAGGCAGTCAGGGCGGCAAAACTGAACCTTATAAAAATAAACAGAGGATGCGGAAGCTGGTTTTGTAACTGTGGAAAGCAACATACAATTCCTGTTACAATGGTTGGAACCAGCGGAAGCGTAAATGTTAAATTAGTCCCTGCAACAGGTGGTCTCGGATTAGTTGCCGGAGAAGTTACAAAAAAGGTGTTGTCATTGGCAGGAATAAAAGATGTATGGTCATGGTCATCGGGACATACAAGAACATCATTAAATTTAGCACAGGCAACAGTAGATGCATTAGTTAAATGCAAAGAGATGAAGAAATGAGGGATAAAAATAATTGATGTGATTGATATTGTAGATGAATTGCAGATGAAGCACACTTTTCTTTCTTTTTTGAGAAATTATAAAATTTTAAGGGATATTCCTAGGAGCGGATGGATTTTCTGCGGAATTAAATTAAATGAAGTTGAGAATGTCGCCGAGCATACATTAGATACGGCAATTATATCAATGTTGCTAACGGACTTATTCAGAAAAAACGGATTTGAAATTGACGGAGAAAAAATTTTAAGGTCAGCATTAATCCACGATGTTGAAGAATCGGTACTTACGGATATTCCTTATCCCTGCAAAAAGTATCTTCCTGATTTAAGTAAAGCAAAGGAGGAAATAGCCAAAGAAATTTTTAGCAGGGCAAACATAAAAGACATAGATATGAAATACAAATACCTTGAATTATGGAAAGAAAAAAAGAAAGGAACTGTTGAAGGTGATATTATTGAAATTTCCGATTTGCTTTCTATGATTTACGAGCATGCTGAATTAAGAAGACGACACATTAAAACAGAGGAACTTGCTCAACATTTAAGAAACTGCCTTGATGATTTGAAACCACTTATAAAAAAGTATGAATTTTTAAAAGAGGTTATTCCGAAATTTTGAAATTTTCTCAAACTAATGAGGGAATAAATTTCGCCAGCAAATATAAACCATCCTTGCTGGCAATAACCTTGTGCTTTACTCCTTTCGGAATTACCACCGAAACACCTGGCTTGAGAGAAATTTCCTTTCCTATAAGAATGCCTTTACCTTCTCCGCTGATTATTTCATGCAATTCCCACTTATCTTCATGGATATGTTCTCCAATCTCGCAGTCGGACTCTACTTTAACCAAATGACAGCTGAACTTGCCATCAGTATCTTCTCCTTTCACGAGATGTTTCAAAAACACACCCTTAAATTTTGCGTGTGCATTCCAATCCAGATATTTTGCGTTTACTTCTTTTCCAATACAAACAATTTTTCCTTTGTCAATTTCACCGACGATTTCGTTTGTTGCGGCCATTTTTGTTAAATTTTATCTTTCGGACATAATTAAATTTTGAAATTTCAGGACTTACGCAAACCAAAAGTAAACCATTGAATTACCGAAGCCTTTTTACGAGGCAAATGCGTAAGTCCTAAATTTTACAAATTTTCAAATCCATGCATAGCATTCAACACCTTTTGGTCACCTAACGCATTTCCCATAAATTGCAATCCCGTTGGAATTCCTTTAATTTTTCCCGCAGGCACAACCCCGGCAGGAATTCCTGCCAGATTTGCCAGAACGGTAAATATATCATAAGCATACATAACTCTCGGGTCGGAAATTTTCTCCCCGATTTTGTGTGGTAATTTCGGAACTGTCGGAGAAAGTAAAACATCAATATTCTTAAAAATTTCAGAAATTTCTTTTTTAATCAGGGTTCTCGCCATTATTGCCTTCCTGTAATATCTTTCCGCATTTTCCTTTTGTGAGATAAATTTCCCGAGTATAATCCTTCTTAATACCTCTTCTCCGCAGACATCCTCTATTTTATATCCGTATCTTCTTCCGTCAAGTTTTCTCGTTGCGGAAAAAAATTCCACATATACATTTAAGTAATAAGTCGGAAGGGCAATGTTTAAGTCGGGCAGCGATACATTCACAATTTCGCTCCCTGCGGATGAAATTTTATCGATTGCTTTATGAATTACATTCTTTATTCCGGCATCGCTTATCAGGTCATCAAACTCTTTTGCATATCCGAATTTTAAATTTTTTAAATTTCCGTCTAAATTTTTGTGAAAGGCGTAGAAATTTTTGTCTGAATTTAAGCATGTTGCATCTTTTCCATCCTGTCCCGCAATAACTTCCAATAATAAAGATGCTGTTTTCACATCTTTCGCCATCGGCCCAATCTGGTCAAGGGACATCGCCAGATCAATCAGTCCGTATCTTGAAACAACGCCATAAGTCGGCTTAAATCCGACAATGCCGCAGTGAGATGCAGGATTCCTTATACTTCCTCCCGTATCACTTCCCAGCGCGCAATCAACAAATCCGGCAGCTACTGCAGCTGCACTTCCGCTGCTTGAACCGCCCGGAATATGTCCAGGTGCAGAAGGATTTTGTGTTGCCCCGAAGTAAGATGTTTCTCCGGAACTTCCGCATGCAAATTCATCCATATTTGTCATTCCGACAATCAATCCGTTATTTGCCTTTACTCTTTCAACAACAGTAGCATCATAGAAAGACAGGTAATTCTCAAGTGTTTTTGAAGCACAGGTTATTTTTAATCCGGAAACATTCATATTTGATTTGACTCCTACTTTCAGGCCTTTTAATTTTCCGTGAACAGATAAATTTATTCTTTTTAGTCCTTCTTCCTCCGATTCAAATTTATTGTTAAATGCAATAAACGCATTTATTTTTTTATCCTTTTCTTTTATTTCCGAAATTTCCATTTTAAAATTAATAAGTAAATTTTAATAAGTAAATTATTTAAGAATTTGTTTAAGAATTACACATCAGTTAAATTTATTTCAAAATGTTTTATTTCAAAATGTTAAGTCCATAAATTTAAATTTATAAATTTATTCAAAATCCAAATTCATAATTCAAAATTTTAAAATGCATATTGCCATAACACCCGACGGAAACAGAAGGTATTCTAAAAAGAAGGTTATGAACTTTAAAGATGCCTACGCAATCGGAATGAATAAATTCAGGGATTTTATTGAATGGTGCAGCGAAACGGATGTTGAATGTATCACCGCTTATGCTTTATCTCTGGAAAATATCAGGAACAGAAGTGCAGCGGAACTGGAAATTTTAAACAAAGTTTTAATAAAGGAAATAGACAAAACGATAAACGACGAAAGAATTCACAAAAACAATGTTTGTGTAAGAATTTGCGGAAATTTAAATGCGATAAAAAGTAAAAAATTTATTGAGAAATTAAAAGAATTAGAAGATGTAACTGCAAAATACAGCAAACACAGGGTAAATTTAGCGGTTGCTTATGGGGGAAGGCAGGAGATCATGGAAGTTATAGAAAAATTTAAGAACAGCAATGAAGAAGTTAATGAAGAAAATGTGCGAAATAAATTGCTTATTAAAGAGTATCCCGATATATTTATACGGACAGGTGCGCATCGGATAAGCAACTTTTTGCTGTGGCAGGTGGCGTACTCCGAAATTTATTTCGTAGATAAACTATGGCCCGAATTGGAAAAGGATGACCTGATAAAAATTATAAGCGACTATAACAAAACAAAGAGAAATTTTGGAAAATAAAAAATAAAGAATATGCTCAATAAAGAGTGGAGGTTACTTGTGATTTTTTAACTGTTATAAGTGATTTACCCTTTAATATTGAGCAAGTTCAAAATAAATATAAAAATGAGAATTAAAATTGTAACTATTCAGAGGTATTAAATTTATGTTAATACATTATGATTATTAATATATAAACAATTCAGAGAGTACAAAATTCTACTGAAAATTTATAAATAAATTTTCAATCTTAAAAAATATTTCAAATATTTTTTAATACCTGTGAAATTTTCAAAAAATTACTGAAAATCCACAAGATTTTCAATCTTTAAAAATCTAAAAATTTTTAGTAACTATTCAGAGGTATTAAATTTATGTTAATACTTTATGGTTACTAATATATAAACTATTCGGAGAGTACAAAATTTTACCTGTGAAATTTTCAAAAAATTACCGAAAATCCACAAGATTTTCAATCTTTAAAAATCTAAAAATTTTTAAATTACCTGTGATTTTTGGGTGGCTGAATAGTTACAATATAATATATAATACAATGGAACTAACACACGCAGAGATAATGAAAATAAAGCCGCAGGTCGAGAAGAAAAAAAGGCATGGTTGGGGCATACAATATTACTTAGTAAGGAAAAAACGGGTTGACGGGAAGATGAAAAGAGTTTGGCAAAAATACATCGGACCCCCTGAAACAATTGAGAAGGTTTATGATGAGTATGAAAATTATGCCTCTACGAGGTTCAAAAGTTTTGAATATGGCAGGACTGCAGCATTAATGAAAGTGGCGGAAGAACTGAACTTTGTAGATATCGTAAACAAACACACAAACAAAAAGAAGATAAACGGGTTAACTGTTGGTGAATACATGCTATTGATAATTCTAAGCAGAGCAGATAAGCCTCTAAGCAAAAATGGAATTGATGGATGGTTTGACGAATCCTTTCTGAGTTTGATATGGTCTTTTCCGCATAAACTGAATACAAAGAATTTCACAAACCACATGGAGTATCTTACAGATGAAGTAAGGCAAAAAATCGGGGATGACCTTGGGAAAAGACTTGTTGAACTTGGAGTAGTGCCAACGAAACTATATGTGGATATGAGTAATGTTTTTACTTACATCGAAAACGGTGGGGAGATGCCTAAAAAAGGCAGGAGTAAAGAGAAAAGGTACGATAAAAATATAATAGGTATAGGAATAGCAACAAGTGATGAAAATGTTCCAATATTTCATGAGTCATATCCCGGAAACGAGCATGATTCAAAAGTGTTTGGTGAGATTTTTATGAAAATTGTTGATCGATTGAATAAAATTAATGTACCCTGCGAAGGGATTGTTGTAGTATGGGATAAAGGTTGCAATTCCAAAGAAAATATTGGGATGGTAAAGGACTCTGAAATGAATATCGTTGGCGCTCTAAAAAAAGATCAGGTTCCGGAATTATACGATGTTCCATTAGAAAAGTATGATCATCTTTACATCAACAAAAAGAGGTATGATGTGAAGGGTTACAGGACAAAAAAGGTGGTGTTTAGACAGGAATTTACTATTGTCATGAGTTATAATGAGGGAAGTTATAAGAGACAAAGCGAGACTTACGAAAAGAGGAAGGCGGAGATAATCAAAGAACTTGAAAACATAAAACAATCCGTTGAAAGAGATGGCAGAGGAAAGAAAAAAAGTATAAAGAATGCGTTAATTGCTGCTTCAAAAGCCGTGAGGAATTACGAAAGTGCATTCAAGTATAATGGTTATGTAAAGGATAACAAACCAGTATTTGAACATAGTGTCGATGTTGACGGTGAGAAAGAGCTGCGAGATACTTTCGGTAAAAACCCGATATTCACTGATAAACACGAGTGGGATTCAGAGAAAATAGTTAAAACCTACACCCAAAAAGATTTTGTTGAAAAGGATTTTATGTGGTTGAAGAATACGCTATTGATTCCCATCAAACCAATATATCTCAGGGACGATGACCACATCAAAGTTCATATATTTCTTTGTGTTACCGGGTTGATATTTTACAGATACCTTATGTGGAAATTGAAAAAACAGGATGAACCGCTATCCGATACAACAGTCATTGAGAATTTGGAAAAAATAAGAGTAATGCTGGCAAAAAGAGATGATGAACCGGTAAAAATCAAATATGAGGAAATGGATTTAAATCAAATGAGACTGTTTTCAACTCTCGAACTCGGAGGTGCTTTAAAAAAAGTAAACCTTTAATAATTTTAAAACCTAATTAAAATATTGAACGGGACTACAAAAAAAGACATACAGTAACGACATTTTTGGATATCTTTCAAAGACAGGTNAAAGACGGTGAAAAGTCGTATTCTGAAATTCAAAAAAATTTTCCAAAAACATCAAAATCAACACTCTATAAATATTTAAGTGAATTGGACAAAGGAGAAATAATAAAAAAGAGAGTGGAACGAACCGATGGAAGGAGGCCTGCTGCATTTTATGCCCTGAATTTTTTATCAATAAATTTATCTCCGTCTGGAATTGCAGATGTTGTTGAAGGAAAAAATGATGAAAAGATAGAAATTTTTGAAGAGGTCAATGTTAATGTCCAAGGAAAAGGCATTACCTTAAAATTTTCCCAGAGCAGATTGCTCAATGACCTGCTTTCGGCGGGAATAAAGATAGAAGATGCTGTCAAAGTGCTGGAAGAACTAAAACCAAATTTATACGAAGGAATTACAACAACCGAAATAAAAAATATAGTCTGCAAAATTTTGGAAAACAGGGCTAAAAAGCTTGCCGAAGCTTATGAGCGATATAGTCAGGATAAATTAAAGGTAAATTGCGGCGATGACGTTGAAATCTGGACAGAAGCTCAAATTTCCGGAATGTTAAAGGATATCAGGCAAAAAAGAGAATTCGGCGGAGAAGAATTAAGATTTTTAGCCCACAAAATAGTCAGAGATATAAAAAAGATAACCTTGCTTCCGACAAAATCGCTTGTTGAGGAATATATAAAATTTATTGCGGAAAGTTTTTAAAATTTTTCCGTTTTTTTGAACTTGCTCAATATTAAAGGGTAAATCACTCATAACCGTCAAAAAATCACAAGTAACCTCTACTCTTTATTGAGCATATTCGTTTTTTTGGAACATCTAAAAGAAAATATATAAATTTATTCTAATTTGTCTTCCGAATTTATCACCCTCCTCATTTCTCTATCTTTACGTTGTTTTTTTCTCTTATCTAAAAATCCGTATGCTGTTCCGGGTTTTCCGTGATTAATGAGCATTAATATTGCCTCTTTTACATCTTCAACATCCTCATAATCACCGATTATACCTATGCCTTCTTTTCCCACACAAACATAACACTCTGAAATTTTTTCTATGCTATCCAGAACACTCCTGTTTGTTCCTATAACCTTTCCTCTGAGGGGAATAAATTTTTTTTCCGATAGAAAAATGAATTCATAAGTGTAATCCTTATACTCTTTTGTCAATAATATTGCCTTTTCAGGACTAAATCCCAAACTTATTGCATCAACTACATTTTCTGCAAGCATTTCGTAATAAGGTGAGCCGGAAATATCTACCTCTGTTCCGGTGACTGTAATCTTCGTATGCGTTTTTTCCTCTATTTTTTTTTTTATTTCCCCATCCTTTCCTATCAGCACACCAATTCGGTCTTCTGCTATTTTTGTGTATTGCATCTTTAATCTTTATCAATATTCTTTATCTAATCTTTAATTTCAATAAATTATAAATTAACAAATTATAAATTTAATTATTATTTCAACAAATTATAAATTTTCATAAAAATCTTGGCTTTTATATTTAATATCGTGATGTTGCTATGAAATTTCAAAAAATTTCGCTGTCATCACGGGGTTGAAAATAAGAGCCTATTTTTCTTATCTTGATTATTTTTCTTAAAATATGCATTATCTTTGATTTCTATTGAAAAATTCCGAATAAATGACTTCGCAAATGACTTATAGTTATTTTGATAATTTCTGCTGATGGTTTTTATATAAAATTCCATATCATAAGAATTTAATATATCTGCCAGCCAATTTAAATCACCCTGATATTTTATACAGTACCCTGCATAAAAAGTATAGTCATTTTTATTCCAGACAATAAATTTTGGTTTGAGATTAATAGGAGATGTCAATATTTTACCTCCAAATGAAGTATCTAATCCCTGTGATCTTCCGAAAGCATACCAACACAGAGGGTTTGGTTTTCCTTTATCTCTTGCCGATAAGATATCCTTTATTTGCGTGAAATAACCATAAGTTAGGGGATATTTGTTTTTTAATTCATCCTCTGGAATTATTTGGTGTTTTCCTTTAACTTTTTTGTAAGGGAATATTATAAAACGATTTTGTTCTTCATTGGCATTTTTTAATACGGAGACCTTAACGATTGGTTTTAGAATATCTTTTTCAATTTCAAATTTTCTGCCGTCTTTTAGGTTGATAATTACTATCTTGTCTTTTATAGTCGGGTTTTTAAATATATAATATTTGTCTGCAAGAGTAGTTATTCCGACATGAATTTCAGCAATCCTGCTTAAAGGAATGCCTTTTTTTTCAATAATATTTACTTTTTCTAATATTTTATTAGATGCAAGTATCCAATTTTCATCGTTTAAATTTTTTAAATCAATATTATCAACGAACTCTATTTCTTTACTTGAATTGCCCTTATATAGTTTAAAATATTTTTCCTGATGCTCTTTATTTAATATAGTTATTAAAACATAAGTTGTCGCATTATCAAATATCTGATGATGTTCAAAGTCAATCAAAGTATCAAGAATATTTTTTTGTTTGATGAATAATCTTAAATCCTTGCCTGCTGATGTTTTTAGATATGTGTTCGGAGTAATAAATCCAAACAATCCGTCTTTTTTAAGTAAAAAATATCCTAACTCAAAAAAT
>CCXY01000056.1_pt1 | contig 25532 bp, 20 predicted proteins | sample 244351 | NCBI WGS metagenome assembly CCXY01 (sample SAMEA2779768, study PRJEB6121) | groundwater metagenome | isolation source: sulfidic groundwater | reverse complement strand
CTTTTTATCTGCCACTATATGCTGTTTTCTTGGAATACACCTTTGTATGCATCCCTGTCATCCGTGTAAAAAACTAAATTTTCCTGATATCTTTGAGGTATTTTTTTCCATAGCTCTTTAGCACTATCAGAGCCTTACATGTTTATCACTACCATATTTTAAAAACTTTGGGTTTTTAAAATGATAAGATGAAAATTATAAAAGATATTAATTCTTTAACCTCGCTTCGTTCGGATATTTACTCATTTCATTCGTAAATAATACCTATCTTTGAAAGTTAGCTAAAAACAACCCCTTTTACACTTCACTTTTTCTTACCACCATCATTATTTTAATTAAACTTTGAAGATATTAAAAATTTGCATCTTTCAACACACTTTCTAACCTAAGTGTAATGAACAACCTCATTTGATCCAAACTTATTTCTTCATATTTCATCTTTGGAGAATTATCTTTTTCTTGGCTCTTATTTTCAACCCAGTGATGACAGCGAAATTTTTTGAAACTTCATAGCAACATCACAATATTAAACTATANNAGNCAAGAATCCGTTAGCTTTTTCCATGATTTTTTACTACTTGTAAAATTATTAGTTAGGATCTTATAATTTCCATCATCTGTTTTTATCAAAAACGCTAAATTATTTCGTAACGAGTAAACTTAAATATCATTTAATCATATTTACTCCTAATGAAATAATATGAAGACAATAAAATTTATCCCACAAGAAGTTGTGGACAGAATTAAAGCTGCATATAAAAGATTAATATTTCATCTCTAAAAAATGTTTATGTTAACCCAAAATATTTATGAATATCTCTCTTTTTGATGCTCAATTCCAACTGAATTTTGACGCTATAGATATTAAATATAAAAGCCAATAATTTTTACTATGTGCAAGAAAATTTAAAATAAAAAAAGAAGAAATAAAGGTCAGTAAAGGGTATAGAAACAGTTTATTTTCTTAAAAACCTAATATCTTTCAAAGATAGGTATTATAGTGAATCTATCAACATTTTACACCCAATCTACGATTCATCAATCTGCTTCAATAGTGTAAAAAGTCAGCAGATTGACTATAATCTCAATTTTAATTATGATTCAACAAATTATAACTTATCATTACCTATTTAGCACTACCAAAAATTTTAAAGGAAATTGATGAAATTTAGTATGTGTTTGCTTTTAGTATGTGTTTGTTTTGATTGAGAAAGTAAATTCAGATGTAAACTTTCATAAAATAATTAATTACACACAAAAAAATAAAAATCAGAAGATTTATAGAGGAAATAAGATTGAAAATCTTGTAGATTTTCAGTATTTAAAAACAAGTTTTTAAAATGAATACAACTAAAAAATTTGAATATAATATAGAATTTTTTGACAGGGAAAAGGAAAAACAGGAAATTCTGAACATTTTAAAAGTAAAGCCGCAACTGATAAATTTCATTTATGGTCCGATAAACAGCGGAAAGACGACTTTGATTCAGAAATTGATTGATGACTTACCAAAAGACAAATATGCTGTTTTCTACATAAATCTGCGAGGAAAACTTATAAAAGAATACGGCGGATTTGTGAGGGTATTATTTAAAGTTAAAAGAAAAGAAATCTCTGAAAAGTTAACTGAAAAAGGTGAAAAGCTCGCTAAAAAGACACTTGTATTGGCAGGAAGGTACCTGTCAGGCATTCCGATAGAAAAAGATATGCTTGACGGATTTCTTGATGCCGAAAGCACAGAAGATGTTTTTGAATTTTTGGAAGAGTATTTTCTGAAAATAAGTGAAACAAAGATTCCGATTTTAATCATTGACGAACTGCAGGTTATAGGAGACCTGGAGATTAACGGAAAAGCAATTTACAAATTATTTAACTTCTTCATCCGCTTAACAAAGGAATTGCATATCTGTCATGTTTTTACTTTATCTTCCGATTCATTGTTTATTGAAAATGTTTACAACGAAGCAATGCTGGAAGGAAGAGCAAATTACATTTTAGTTGATGATTTTGATGAAGAAACAACAAGTAAATTTTTAGAAAAATATAATATTAGCGAGAAGGAACAGGAATTAGTGAAGAAATATTTCGGGGGAAAACCAATTTATTTGGCAGATGTTATTAATACAAAATTCACCGGCAAAGATATAAAAAAAGCAATAGAAAAGACCTTAAAGATAAGAAAAGGACAGATAGAAGAAATTATATATACTCTGAAAGACGAAGACAAAGAAATGTTTAAAGGTTGCACAAGTGTTCTTGAAAAGCTTAAAGACAAAGATAATTTTGATTACTTAAATGTTACAAAGTATGTGAGATTTTTAGTCGGGAAAAACATAATATTCGTTAATTGTGCTGAAAAGAACATAAAAGCACAGTCAAGAATAAATTTAATCGCAATACGGGAAATTTTAAAGGAAATTTAAGATGTCCGAACAACAAAAAGCAACCGACAAACCGACATATTTGATGCGGTTGACAGGTTGTAAGGAAACTAAAAAATTCACCTTCAATTTTTGAAAAATTTGTGTTTTTTCACCTTCAACTTTTACATTCCTTTACAGCCTGTTGAAAGAATTAAAAGAGGAGCGTGGTCACGATTAAGAAAGGTTGAATTTAACCTAAGACAAATTTCTTTTATTATGATTGATGATTCTGTCATGGCTAAATGTGGTTCATTTCAGAAGGATTTTAGAAATGCAAACGGTAATCCACGAAACGAAAAGGTTTTATTAGATTTGGAAAAGTTGGATGAAAAAAACATTTTCTTTCTTGATTTTCAGAGCAGATTTAGTAAATAGAATTTAAATGCTAAAATGATTAATAAAGAACTGTTGGACGGATTTAAAATAAAAGATATGAACTCTTGGGAAAATGTTAATGCAGAACTTATCATCACGGATCCGCCATTTGGAATAAAATTTAGCGGTAAAAATGGGAATTATCACAGAAATGTTGAAAATGTAGTAAGCGGATATGTAGAATGGAAGGTTTTAGAATATGAAGGAAAAATACAACAATTATTAGGATGCATAAAAAAGAACTTAAAAGAGAACGGACAGGCTTTAATTTTTTCAGGGTGGAATAACAGCAATATTATCCATAATAAAATTATGCAATTTAATGGTTTAACATTAAGAGGTAAAATGTATTGGACTTATAATTTTGCTCCGTATTGTATAAAAAGACCTTCTCATAATGTATATGAAATTTATTGGGTTACAAACGGAGACAAATGGATGTATAATAGCAGGTGCACAACTCATCATTGTCAAAGCGGAGAACCTAATCTAACAACTCTTAACTTTAAGCGGGACTATAAAGTTAATATGCCAAAATACCCAACACGGCTGCCATTCAAGCTTTTACATTGTTTAATAGAGCATTTTTCTAATGAAAACGATTTGATTTTTGATCCTTTATGTGGCAGCGGAATGGTTGGATTGGTTGCATCTATGCTCAAAAGAAGATTTATAGTGGGTGATTTAAACGAAAATGGTAAAATTGTATTTGAACACCTTTCTAATTATTATCTAAATAAGAATGGTTTAATTCAAGATCAAAAATTGATGACATGTCGGAAAAATAATTTCACTTACGTTGACTTCGTTTAATCAAACATTTATAAACTTTTAGCGATTTTAAAATGGAAAAATATATGCAGTGCATTGACTGCGGAGAAAAATTTACGGAACAACCAATATGCAGGTGCAAAAAATGTAACGGATTGCTGGAAATAAAATTTAAATTAAGTGCGGGCGACTTTGACCTGAAAGAAGCAAGAAAGCGAAAATTTAATTTGTGGAGATATGCCGACTTAATTCCCGCAAAAAAAAATGTATCGTTGAACGAAGGAGGAACACCTCTTTATGAATGTAAAAATTTAAGCGATGAATTAAAAGTAAAGTTGTTCGTTAAAAATGAAGGTGCAAATCCGACTGGAAGTTTTAAAGACAGAGGCATGACTGTCGGTGTTTCCAAAGCAATTGAATTCGAAAAGAAAATTACAACCTGTGCATCAACTGGAAATACATCCGCAAGTTTGGCCGCGTATTCCGCAAGAGCAAATTTAAAATGTGCCGTTATTATTCCTTCCGGAAAGATCGCTTATGGAAAATTAGCACAGGCGCTGATTTTCGGAGCAAAGGTTATATCTATTGTGGGAAATTTTGATAAAGCACTTGAAATTGTTTTTAAGATTAGTAACAAAGAAGGAATTTATCTGCTTAATTCTATAAATCCTTATCGTTTAGAAGGACAGAAAACACTTGGATTTGAAATTTTTGACGAATTAAATCACACACCCGATAGAGTAATTTTGCCTGTGGGAAATGCAGGAAATATATCCGCAATATGGAAGGGATTTAAGGAATTTTATGAACTGGGAATTGCCAATGAAAAGCCGAAAATGACAGGAATTCAGGCGGAAAAAGCAATGCCAATAGTTAATATGTTTAAAAATAAAGGCGATTTTGTTCCTGAAAAGAATCCTGAAACGATTGCAACGGCAATAAGGATAGGAAATCCCGTAAGCTGGAAGAAGGCAATTAATGCAGTCTATGAATCAAATGGGTATATGGAATCAGTGAACGATGAAGAAATTTTAAAGGCACAAAAATTACTGGCTAGGAAAGAAGGTATATTCGTTGAGCCGGCATCTGCATCATCAATTGCAGGACTGATAAAATTGATTGACGAAGGAAATATTGATGAAGGCGAAGAAATCGTGTGCATAACAACTGGAAACGGATTGAAAGACCCTAATACGGTGGTTGATGAATGTAAGAATGAAATAATTTATGCAAAGGAAGAAGAGATTGAAAATTTAATAAAAAATTTGTAATTTAAAATTTATCATGAAACCCGGATCAAGAGATATAAAATATAAAATTCTCATAACAGGTATGGAACTTGAAGAACTTCAAAAACAAACCTGGCAAATGTCCGAAGCATTTGGTCTTGACGGGCGAATTGATGATTACAAAGGCAAACGTCACATAGGACTTTATCGCTGGGATATCGAATGTCTGGTTGGAGTTGTTTCATCTGTCATTGATGATCCGAAAGAGTATCCTGATAAAAATACCGAAGAGTATCGGGCAATGAAAAATCTTTATGAAAAATTAAAAAAATTATATGAGAAGGCATTTTCAAAATAACAATTGTGATTATAATAACCGATGTTGAAAATTTAATTCGTAACTACTTCCGGAGATTTTCATGCAATTCAAATGGGTAAATTTCACTTATGATTTTATTTTTTGCCATTTGTTGTTTATCTTAAATCAGTTTTCAAATTTAATGTTTTTTGTGCTTATAAATTTTATGATTTCAGAGCGCAATACTATGATTTCATTTACATGAAAATCTCTGACTTCATTTAAATTTAATTTCCGCACGACTTTAACTTTTTCTCAGCAACATCCCCATTCGGAGAAATTTCCGTAAATATAATTCCCTGAAATTTATAAACCTTTGTATCCTGCTTTAAATAATCATTTGCATTTAATCCTGCTTTCATACATGTTTCTTCCAAAAATTCCTTTTTGTTCCAGTTCCATTCAACTGGAACCTGCGGAAGCAGTAATCCGCTTCTTGCACCTTTTCTAACTATCAGTCCGTCCCTTCCTATTTCTATAAATTTTTCATATTCGTTTGGTTTGCATTTAATTAATTCGGGCGGTGTCAAAACTGTAACTTCAAATGTAATTTGAGATAATTCTTCTTTTTCTAATGGTTCAAATCTCGGATCTTCATAAGCCGCATATAATGAGGCTTTTTTCAATCCATCTATCAAGGGAAAAATTGGTTCTGGAAATCCTATACACCCTCTTAATTCATGATCAGGATATGTTTCAATTGTTACAAAAACGCCGTATTTCTCCGAAAATTTTTTTAAAATTTTTTCATCAATATGCCACTCAATTTCATCAGCTTTTTTATTTTCAAATGACATTTCTATGGTTTTTCTCGCGTATGTCACAAGAAATTTTCCTTCTTCTGAATTTATTTCCATCTTAAATTTATTCAAATTTTTGTTTTATTTTATATTTTCGGTTAAATCAATGTCATTTGGATTGAATTTTGAGATTGCTTTTTCTTTTTATCCTGACAATGCAATATCCTGTTCCTTACATTATTCAGTTCTGTGTTTATTATCTCAATGCTTTCATCTTCAATATCCTCGTCTGTTTTAAAGACAATATCCGCCTGTTTTTTTGAAATCAGATGTGCATTGCCTGCCGTGTTTTCATTTTTGACAGGATGCTGCAAAACAATAAGTGCGCGCTTTTGTTTCTTACAAAAATTTACAGTATGAATAGTTCCACCTTTTATGCCTGTTTCAATAACAAATACGCCCTGCGATAATCCGCTTTGAATCCTATCCCTCATTATTAAATGCTCGCGACTAATTTTTGTTCCGTAAGGATATTCCGAAACGATCGCACCTTTATTTTTAATTATTGCATCTGCAAGTTCTTTGTTTTTAGGAGGATAAATTTTATCTAATCCATGTCCCACGACTGCAATAGTCAAACCATTAACATCCAATGCTCCCTGATGTGCGGCCGTATCTATTCCCTCTGCCAGACCACTGACTATAACATAGTCCTTTTTTGCAAATATTCCCGCAATTTTTCCCGCCATTCTGATGCCATACTCTGTCGGATGTCTTGTTCCTACAATCGCAATACAATTTTTGTTTAATGCCTCAATATTTCCTAAAACATGTAATAATGCCGGCGGGTCTGAAATTCGTAAAAGTGCTTTCGGATAATATGTGCTTTCTTTTGAAATTATCCGAATGTTGTGTTGTTTTGACTGTTTTAATATATCTTGGGACTTCTTCCAGCCGTTTGTAGCTTCTTGAAGAGTAGGGATGTATATTTTACCAAATTTTGCATTTGCTTTTTTAAGTATTTCTATCAAATTTAACGGGTTATTCGGTTCGGATGTATCCTGAAGAGAGAGAATTTTTTCTATTGTTTTTGGCCCGATATTGCGGGTTTCTTCCAATGCGAGCATAATTTCTACTTTCATTTTAACTGCTTTTATTTTTAGTATTTTTATTCCTGCTGAGTCTTGCCAAGTGCGAGCAATGCAACTAATCCGCATCCGTGTTGTTTTAGCACAAACATTCCTGCATTCAATGATGTGCCTGTTGTTGTTACATCATCCACCAAAAGAATTTGCCTGTCTATTATTATACCTTCATCTGCAACAGTAAGTGATTTTATTTCTTCACCCTGATTTCGCTCGCCACCCAAATGCTTTTTGGGTAGAGTATATTTCCTTGATAAAATATCCGTTCCGTCAATTATATTATTCATCTTCAGGCATATTTGTCGGACAATTGTTCTGATGCCGGACTGATTTGTTCCCTTCCGGTGAGAAGGCATAACACACATAACATATTCCGATGTATCTGAAAGAATGCTCGATAACTTATTTGCAAAGTATTTAATTGACTCTTCATAGTAGTACTTCTCATTCGTGTTTGATAACGATGTCTCGTCTTTTTTTATATCAAGTATTTTATTGGAAAACTCATCCATATTCTGAAATGGCTTGCCGTGTTTAGGATAATATTTGCCGACGCATACTATCTTATCCGCTGGAATAAATTTATCTTCCGAATAATAATTTTGCTGTAATTCAACAGATTTATTTTTTTCCTGCTCTTTGAATATTTGACATTGCATTTTTTCTCATCTGTTTTTATTTTGTTTTAAATTTATCCTGATTTTATCCTGATTTAACTCTTCTTATACATTCATCTATGATGCAGTCGTTAAACCATTTTTCACTTCTTAAAATAATATAAGCATCTATTGCATGCTCCTGCGTTATCATTTTTTGAATAAATAAATTTAATACGAAAGCAGGGGTTGAAATAACCTTTAATTTTAAAATTTCTCTGTTTGTCCTGATGAGCGCATCATCCGAAAGTATGAAATTACAATTCCCATTCAAAAAATGCGAAACAATTTCAAGTTCAACATCATATAATCCATATTGTTTAAGATCTTTATTTTGATAAACCTTCTCTACCGAAATTTTTCCCGCGTTTATTAAATTTAAGATAATATGTGCTTCCGGCTCGTTGTCCTTTTTTTGTCTCTCAATTTCATCTTCAAGCAAAGGAGTTAGAACCACATTGTAAAAATTTATTGCGTCTTCAATTATTCCTGTCTTCGTTAATAGCAGCAAAGCAATTCCGTCAATACAAATTTTACTTCTGGTTTTGTTGTCAAAATATTTAATTTTTTTCTCAATCTCTTTCATTCCTTCATCTTCAAAATTTGCATTTATTTCTTCTTTCTCGTTTTTATTACTTTCTATTCTGCTTTCTTCTTCATCCTTTCTTTTTAATATGTTAAACAGACCACTGAGATTACCCATTCTAATTTTTATTAAATAAATGTATCCCCTCAAAATTTTAGGGTAAAATGTAAAAATTTAGTATTTTGCACCCGTAAAGTAGAGATATACAATTTAATTTACCTGTTTTATTGAGATGATACAAATAAATTATAAATTTATGTCCTTATTTTTTCTTGTTTTTTATCGTATATATTGTGACAATAGATGAATTTAAAAATCAAAATTTATTTGAATATATTGTAATGGTATGGAGTAAGAATTTTGGATTGTGTGACCATGCTCAAACAAAATTTTTTTTGATTTATCAACCCTTTTTTGCCTATTGTATATTGTTACAATATATAAGCACTTTATTTTTACTAAACGAATGTTTTTATTTCGTTAATTTTCTGCTATTTTAAAGCAATTATTTTTTGCGTTAAGCAAAATAAAAATGTTGTAATAAACGAAAATAATTTATTCGTTAAATTTATTGTTTTAACGAATGTTTTTATTGCGTTAAATGCTTATACCTTAACGAAAGTTTTTATTTCGCAAATTAATTATTTTTTAACGAATGTTTTTATTGCGTTAAATGCTTATACATTAACGAATGTTTTTATTTCGCCAATTAATTATTTTTTAACGAAATGATTTTTTGCGTTAATTGTTATATTTATAGACGAAAGCCTTTATTTCGCTAAATTTCAATCACTTTAAAAAACCGACTTTAAAAATTTATTTTTTTAGATTTAATAATTTTAAATTTAATAGCAGTTTAAATTTATAATGTTCAAAATTTAATCTTTAATTATAAAAAATGTCCGTCCGGCAAATTAAACAAATACGGAAAGGTGTATGGGAGATTGAGAATAAACCGGTTCCAATCAAAATTTATGGAACGGAAAAAATCATTAATGCAATGGAAGAAGATGTTATAATTCAGGCAAGAAATGTTTCTCTGCTTCCTGGAATTGTAAAAGCAAGTTTAGTGATGCCTGACGGACATAAGGGCTACGGATTTCCAATCGGAGGAGTTGCTGCATTTGATATGGAAAAAGGAATAGTCAGCCCTGGTGGTGTGGGCTATGATATCAATTGCCTTTCGGGAGATACAAACATATTGTGTGAGCACGGATATTATGTTAAAATAAAGGACTTTGAAGAAAATTGGGAAAAAAAAAGTTTGCTCTGTTATGATCTTTCTAAGGGATATTCAGAAGTTACATCAATCAAAAATTTTATTAAATTTAAACCGAAAAATTCGGTATATAAAATTATTACCAAAAGCAGAGAGGAAATAACTGCTACTGAAGATCATCCGTTCTGGACTCCAAAAGGAATGCTCAATGTGAGGGATTTAAAAATCGGAGATAAACTCGGAATGGAGCATTTTAAAGGCGTTCATTATGAAGAACCAAGTGATGAAGAAATATTGAATGAAAATAAAATTAAGGAAAATCTTATTTTTTTGGGAAAGACATTTCAGGAAAATACTATGCAACAGGTAATGACACAGTTAAAAAAAATAAAAATTCTACCCTTAAAATACAACTCAATACAAATTTCTTATTTATTAAAAATATTTGGTTTTGTTCTTGGTGACGGATGCATTTATTTTCAAAATAAAAAAGGGAAGATAATTGTTGAGTTTTATGGAAAACCCGAAGATTTACAAGAAATAAGAGAAGATATTTTGAAACTCGGATTTACTTCCTCAAAAATTTATTCAAGAAAAAAGCAATGCAAAATTAAAACCGAATACAAAGACTATGAATTTGAAAATAGAAAACATAGTATTAAGGTTGTTAGCAGTTCATTTGCCGCTTTGTTATTCTCTTTAGGTGTTCCGGCAGATAAAAAGATTGCGAGGGAATATCAAATTCCCTCATGGATTCTTAAATCAAGGTTATGGCAGAAAAGATTATTTCTTGCATCGTTATTTGGTGCGAAAATGTCGTCACCAAAGGTAAATAATAAAGGTTATAATTTTGATACACCTTGCTTCTCAATAATTAAGTCAAAAAAATTTGAAAAAAACGGAAGGCAATTTATGTATCAGATAGTTGATATGCTTTCAAATTTTGGCATAAAGACACAAAAAATTGGAAAAAGAAAAGAAGGCAAGTTTCTTCGTTTCAAAATAATGGTCTCAAACAACACCGAAAATTTAATTAATTTTTATGAAACCGTAAATTTTGAATACAATAAAGATAAAAGAAACAAAAGCAATGGAGTTATTCAGTATTTAAAGTTCAAGAACACGGTTATTAAAGAAAGAGAAGAAAAAGCAAAAGAGGCAGGAAAACTTTACGAAAACGGCAAAAATCCATCGGAAATGAAGGGAAGTCCAAGAATTCCTCTGAATTTTGAGACATACTGCGAATATAAGAAGGGCATAACGGATGACGGGAAAGAAGAGTATGTTTGGGATGAAGTCGTGAAAATTGAAAAAGTAAATTTTAATGACTATGTTTATGATTTTACAGTTGAGCACAAAGATCATAATTTTATTGCAAATAAATTTATTGTATCTAACTGCGGCGTCCGGCTTTTGGCAACTCCATTAACCGAACAGGATATAAAGCCGCGATTAAAAATTTTAATAGATAAGTTATATAAAAATATCCCAAGCGGTGTCGGAGAAGGTGGAATTTTAAAGTTGGGCATTGACAAGATAGATGAAGTCGGGAGATTGGGTGCAAAATGGGCGATAGAAAATGGTTACGGAATTAAACGGGACTTAAATTTTACGGAAGAAAACGGATGTATTGATGATACTGATACATGCAAGGTTTCCCAAAGAGCAAAGACGAGGGGAAGGGACCAGCTTGGAACACTGGGAAGCGGAAATCACTTTCTTGAAATCCAGAAAGTTGAGGAAATTTATAATGAGGATATTGCAAATAGATTCGGATTGTTCAAAGGACAAATAACCGTAATGGTTCACTGCGGAAGCAGGGGCTATGGTCATCAGATTTGTGATGATTATATTAAAATTTTGCTTTCTGCCACCAAAAAATACAGAATAAATTTATCTGATTCGGAGCTGGTCTGCGCTCCTTTAAATTCAAAGGAAGGAAATGATTATATTAAAGCAATGCACTGTGGTGTTAATTATGCTTTTTGTAACAGAGAAATGATAACGCACCTGATTAGAGAGACTTTTGAAAATTTAAAATTTAATGTTGAAATGAAACTTATGTATGATGTTTGCCACAACATAGCAAAATTTGAGAGACACAAAGTTGACGGTGAAGAAAAATTGCTGTGTGTTCACAGGAAAGGTGCAACAAGGGCATTTGCGACAGGAAGAGATGAAATTCCGGAAAGTTACAGAAATGTAGGACAACCGGTTATTGTTCCGGGAAGTATGGGAACATCATCTTATGTTTTGGTGGGGACAGAAAGGGCGATGGAAGAAACATTTGGAAGCGTATGTCACGGTGCAGGCAGGGTTATGTCAAGGGCAGGAGGAATAAGAACATGGAGGGGCGAAGATATAATAAAAGAAATGGAAAGAAAAGGACAGGTGATAAAGTCAAAATCTCCGAAGGTTTTGGCTGAAGAACATCCGAGTGTTTATAAAGATATAGATGAAGTTGTAAAGAGTGTTGAACTGGCGGGATTAAGTAAATTAGTGGCGAAGGTTGTGCCTTTGGGGATCATAAAGGGATAAATTTATAAAGGGATAAAATTTATTAATATGCTCCTGAAAAACGGAAAAATTTATTATAACGGAAAATTTGCCGATTTGGACATTGAAATTGACGACGAAACCGGAAAAATTTTAAAGATAGAAAGAATAGATGAAATTTCGGCAGGAAATAGATGCGGCAAAATTTTAAATTTAAGCAAAAAAGTCATAATTCCCGGAGCGATAGATGCGCATGTTCATTTCAGGGATTTTGAGCAGGCATATAAAGAGGACTTTTTAAGCGGAAGCAAAGCAGCAGTTAACGGAGGAATTACTAGGGTTTTTGAAATGCCGAATTCAAAACCGAAAGCAGATTGTTTCCGCGTTATATCTGGAAAAATAAAGAAGAATCCTGATATTATTAATATGCACTTTTACGGAGGTGTCAGCGATGAAGATGGTGAATACAAAGCGAAGCAGATAGAAAAATTTATTATCGGCTACAAATTTTATATGTATGAGGATAAAAATTTTGATGTTCTGAAGAAGATGAATAAACGAATTGCATTTCATGCGGAATTAAGCAATACTGATGATGGTCTCCGAAATGAAATTAATGCAATAAATTTTATAACAAAAATTTATCCTCAATTTAAATTTATCCCTCATATATGCCACATATCAACGGCTGATGGCTTGAAAATTGCAAAGAAAAAAAATTTTACCGTTGAAGTTACTCCTCATCATCTGTTATTGGATAAAAGCAATGATATTCGTTTTAATGTCAGACCCCCGCTGCGGGATGAACGAGAGCGAATGAAATTAGTAAGAAATTTAAATGTGATTGATATAATCGCAAGTGACCATGCTCCTCACAGCGAGAAAGAAAAGGAAAACGGGGCAAACGGATTTTCGGGAATTGAGACGATGCTGCCTTTAATGCTAAATTTAGTCAATAAAGGAGTTTTGACACCGGAGCAGTTAATTGAAAAGGTCTGTATAAATCCGGCAAAAATTTTTGGAATGAATAATGAAATCATGCCGAATGAAAAGGCAAATTTAACCGTAATTGATTTGAAAAAGGAATGGAAAATCAAAGGCGACAATTTTTACGGCAAATCAAAATTTACTCCTTTTGAAGGATGGAATGTTAGAGGAAAGGTCTCGCATGTTGTTGTTAATGGAAGATTGATGATGGAAGATGAAATTTTAAATGTGTAAAAAGGAGAATATTGGTTGAGTAGCAAATAGAAGTGAGCCATTAATTTGGTTGACTGGTTGTAAGGAAACTAAAAAATTCACCTTCAATTTTTGAAAAATTTGTATTTTTTCACCTTCAACTTTTACATTCCCTTACAGCCTGTTGAATGATTTATCGCAAAATGCGGACAAATACCATTTAAGCAATTATAAATCGGATAATCGTCATGATACATGATTATGTTTCCTTCTATATGATTCTGAAATATGTCAACAATATATTTTCCATTCAAATGTAATGGGACAAAAAACTTTGTCTTTCCATGTTTTCTTTCTGTAATTACAATAATTGCAGGTTTGTCTTTCTCAAAAGTTCCCCTTCCCGGAGGTGCTTTCAAGCCCCTTTTCTTGGTTCTCTATCAAGATTTTTGTTTCCTTTTTCTCCGGCAGTAATGTACATTTCATCGATTTCTATCTTAAGTATGACTTACGCATTTGCCTCGTAAAAAGGCTCCAGTAATTCAATAATTTACTTTTGGTTTGCGTAAGTCCTGTTAAGTACAAGTTCTCCGGACAATTTTTCCATCATTTCCTTAAGAAACACAGATTTTCTTATTTTTTTTACCAAATCATATGCTGTATAATAGTACAATCCAAGTTTTTCGGCAATATTCATAATACTACCTTTATCAAGAGAAATGACTGCAATAAACCACCTTTTTAGCGGAATTTTTGAATGAGAAAACACATTGCCAGTTCTTACAGTGAACGAATGATTACAATTCTTACAGATGTAATTTTGATATGTATTTACATGCCCATTCTTGACAATATTTTTCTTTGATTTGCAATGTGGACAAAATACGCCGTTTTTCCATCTGACTTTTTCTAACAATTGCATACCTTCCTTCTCATTTAAATCATATATTATTTGTAACTATTCAGAGGTATTAAATTTATGTTAATACATTATAACCATTAATATATAAACTATTCAGAGAGTATAAAATTTTACCTGTGAAATTTTCAAAAAATTACCGAAAATCCACAAGATTTTCAGTCTTTAAAAATCTAAAAATTTTTAAATTACCTGTGATTTTTGGGGTGGCTGAATAGTTACTATTATTTTTTCCATTTCTTAATTTATTTAATATGTTCAAATACTAATTAAAAATGTTTCTAAAAATAATAACTATTATTTTAATCAATAAAAATTAACATATGAGCGAAAAGGAAAAACTTATGGAACAATCAACAATAAAATCACATAACCCTGCTACAGGAGAAGTGCTGGGCGAGGTAGAGGTATCCACCAAGCAGAATGTAACTGACGCCGTATCAAGAGCTAAAAAAGCATTCGGAAATTGGTCTAAAACATCATTTAAAGAAAGAGCAGCGATACTTCTTGAAGCAAAAAATATAATCCTTGAGGAATCAGACGAAATAACAGATTTGATAGTATCTGAAGTTGGTAAGCCGAGAATAGAGGCACTCACGGGTGAGATATTTGAAATAATAGAGTGTATTGAGTATTACAGCAAAAATTCAGAAAAACTTCTTGGAGCCAAGACTATTAAGTTTCCGTGGTACCGTGGCGGAATTAAAAGCACGTTGAAATTCGAACCGAAGGGCGTAGTTGGCATCATAAGTCCTTGGAATTACCCTTTCTACCTCATGTTTAATGCCATCATTCAAGCTTTAATCACAGGCAACACCGTGGTCATTAAACCTTCTGAGTGGGCGCCTTTAATAGCAGAGAAAATTAAAGAAATTTTGGATGAAACGGGCTTGCCAAAAGATGTATTCACTGTTGTGCAAGGTGATGGAAGGGTAGGTCAATATTTGACGGAGTCAGATGTTGACAAAATAGTGTTTACGGGAAGCGTAGCTACTGGCAAAAAAATAATGGCAACAGCTGCAGAAAAATTACATTCAGTCACACTGGAGTTGGGCGGAAGTGATCCTTGTATTGTTCTTGAGGATGCCGATATAGAAATTGCATCCAGTGGTGTTGTCTGGGGCAGGTTTTTAAATGCCGGTCAAGTCTGCTGCGCAGTGAAAAGAGTTTATGTTGTAGAAAGTGTTGCCGAGGAATTCATAGATAAGGTAGTTTCAAAAACGGGGAAAATCAAGGTCGGGAATGGTCTTGACTCTGAAACAGAAATGGGGCCGTTAATCAACAAATGGCAGTTAGAGACGATAATCAAACAAGTTAACGATGCGACATCAAAGGGTGCGAAGATATTGTACGGCGGAAAACGACTCGAGGAACTTGGAGGACTCTTTTATGCCCCAACTGTTCTTGTTGATGTAAACCATGAAATGAAAGTCATGAAAGAAGAAACTTTTGGACCTGTGTTATCCATAATGACAGTTAAGAATCGAGAAGATGCAGTAAGATTAGCCAACGACAGTGAATTCGGATTAAGTGGCAGTATATGGACAAAGGACTTGAAAAAAGGCAAGGAATTAGCAGAGAAACTTCGGGTAGGAACAATTTGGATCAATAATGTGATAGTTATGAATCCAAGAATTCCATGGGTTGGAATCAAAAACAGCGGATTGGGGCAGACAGGTTCCTTCTATGGCTTATTAGAATTTGTGAATATCAAAAATATAATTATCACTTGTCAGAAAAAGCAAGATCATTGGTATCCCTACTCTTCATCAACCTTGAAATACTACAAGAACGCAGAAAAACTGGTATTTTCAGGTAAAATACTTGAAAAGTTCAAGTCTTTATTGAATATGAGAAAGAAATGAAAAACTTTGGTCGGGGTTCTGAACTATGCGTCCCGATTTCTTGGGACTTGCTCTTCGGGTCATATAACAGCGGATAAAAGGCCACGGTGCTACGCACCTTCGCCCAAATTGCCTTATAACTTCTTTTATCCGCAAAACGTTAGACGAAATTCACGCCACCACTTTAGATAGAAACTTTTTTAAATTCGGTCAAATTCAATAATACATAACTGTTGAGTAGCAAATAGAAGTGAGCCACTTATATTTCTTATAAATTATCAGTATTTGCTCAATAAATAGGAGTAAGTCGCTGCATAGCGATTTTTAAAGCGAATTTTGGCACAAATTTTAGACAATTATTTGATGGGGATTTCTAAAAATCGCATTGCGTCGAACCCTATATAAAAATCTGTCATCAAAGTTTTGTGCGGGTATGTTTATAGTAACGGACACAAATAATTGGACAAATAGAAGTGCTTTTTGAGTGTGTTATTGAAGCAATGTATCTTATTTATTGAGACCTATACTATAAAAAAATACGCCATAAACCGATGTGCGTTGGCTTACCCCTTAATATTATCAATTAAATTTTGAAGAGAGCAAGTTCAATTTTAAATAAAAAGAGATCGTTTAAAGTTCTGTTGGTGAAATAATGTTTTTATTCCTAATTTACCAATTTTTTTACGAAATCAACAATTTTTTTATCTAAAAATTGATTTTCTACCGAAAAAGAGTATTTGGTTTTATAAAAATTAGTGACAAAAGCTTAAAAATATTATTTTTAGTGGTGATAAACATGTAAGAGGTAAGGCTCTGATAGTGCTAAAGAGATATGGAAAAAAATACCTAAAAGATATCAGGAAAATTCAGTTTTTTACACGGATGACTGGATGCATACAAAGGTGTTATTCCAGAAAAACAGCATATAGGGGCAGATAAAAAGTCTGGCAAGACAAACATTATTGAAAGGTTCAATTGTACAATGCGTCAACGAGTGTCAATATTAGTACGCTTTACATTGTCATTTTCAAAGAAAATTGAAAATCACATTGGTGCGATTAAGTACTTTATCTACCATTATAATTTAGCCTTACATGTTTAGCACCACCTAAAATTTTGTTGAATTTTATTGACTGCAAATAATTATTAATATATAATCTTACAAAATGCCGAAGCATTTAGTAATAGGAAGCACACCCTTTAGAAATATTGTATTTCCATATTATTTCATTGAAAAAAATTTTGGAAATTTTAATAACCACATCAAATTTTACTCTGCATTTCCGCCGCAACTCGGAGAGATGGTTTTAAACAATAAGATAGATATTGCACCTATATCTTCAATTATCTACGCCAAGCATCCTGAAAATTTTCTCATACTGCCGGATTTTTCAATAAGTGCAAAAGGAAAAACAGGAAGTATAATTTTAATCTCAAAGAAACATTTTGAAGAAATTTCGTCTGTTTGTTTGCCTTCAAATTCTGCTACCTCAATCGCAATGTTGAAAATAATTCTGAAAGTCAAAGGGATAGATGCAAAATTTAAAATTTCTAATTCATCAGAATTTGATGACTGCGATGCGGCTTTATTTATAGGTGATGACGGAATTGCAGCAAGGGAAAAATTTAGTTTAAATCGCACAAGGTCGTATGGAAACAATGTAATTGATTTAGGAGAGGAATGGAATAAAATAACAGGGAAGGGCATGGTTTATGCGTTGTGGCTCATAAACAAGAAAAGTGCAGAAGAAAAATATGAAGAAATAAAATGGTTTTCGGAATTGCTAATGACTTCGCTCAATTATTCATACAAAAATTTTGAGGATGTTACAGACGAGATAAAAGGAAATTTAAAAAAGGAAAGTGTTCGATTTCACATTTCGTCTTTATCATACAATTTTGGAAAAGAACAAACCGATGCATTGTTAAATTTTTACGAGTATGCGAAAAAGTATGAGATCATTTCGGATGTTCCGAAGTTAAATTTTTTGAAAATTTAATTAACTTTTTAATTAACTTTGATAAAATAAAGAAAATTTAAAATGTCTTACAATGATTTAAGGGAATTTATCGATGAACTTGAAAGGAGAAATTTAGTTGAGCACATAAAAGAAGAGGTCAATTGCGAGCTTGAAATTTCAGAGATAACCGCCCGTGTGTGCAAAAAATATGAAAAAAACAGCAAGGCATTGTTTTTTGAGAATGTTAAAAATAACGGAAAAATTTCCGAAATTCCCGTCGTTACAAACATTTTTGGCTCAATGGAAAGGATGAAATTAGCATTAGGTGTTGAAAATTTTGAGTCATTCGGTAATAAATTTTTAAAATTTCTTAAATTTAAGCAGGGGGGATTTTTTGAAAAACTGCAAGTCCTGAAGGAATTAAATGATTTTTCTTCGTATTTTCCGGAAACAGTTAAAAGCGGGAAATGTAAAGAAGTAATAATAAATGAAGATAAGGTAGATATCCTCAAATTTCCTATCTTAAAATTATGGCCTAATGACGGCGGAAGATTTATAACTTTGCCGATGGTATTTACAAAAGACCCCGAAACAGGAATGAGAAATGTCGGAATGTATCGTATGCAGGTCTTTGATAAAAATACAACAGGAATGCACTGGCATATTCACAAGGACGGAGCGGAACATTATAGCAAGGCGGAAAAATTTAACAAGAAGCTGGAAGTTGCGGTAGTTATCGGATGCGAGCCAGCCGGTATGTATGCGGCAACAGCGCCGCTTCCGCAAAATTTTGATGAAGTATTATTTGCCGGATTATTGAGAGAAAAGGCAATAAAGCTCGTTAAATGCGAAACAATTGATATGGAAGTTCCTGCAAATGCGGAAATTGTGCTTGAGGGTTATGTCAATCCGCAGGAAAGAAGGTTAGAAGGTCCTTTCGGAGACCATACGGGCTATTATTCTGCTGTTGATTATTATCCGGTATTTCACATAACATGCATAACTCACAGACAAAAGCCAATTTATGCGGCAACGGTTACGGGAATTCCGCCCATGGAGGATGCTTATATCGGAAAGGCAACGGAACGGTTATTTCTTCCTTTTATAAAACTCATCATTCCTGAAATTAACGACATTAATCTTCCTGTTGAAGGCATATTTCATAATCTCTGTATTGTTTCCATAAACAAAAAATATCCGGGGCATGCAAAAAAGGTTATGTTTGCACTTTGGGGGCTTGGACAAATGATGTTTACAAAAATGCTCATTGTTGTTGATGCGGATGTAAACGTTCAGAACATAGAAAATGTTTTATGGGCGGTTGGCAGCAGGGTTGAGCCAAAAAGGGATACGGTTATTATAGATAATGCTCCTGCCGATGCTCTTGAAAATGCGTCGGAATTTAAATTTTTATCTTCAAAGCTCGGAATTGATGCAACGAGGAAATGGAAGGAAGAAGTTAATAAAGAGTTAAATTTAGAGATTGCTGAAATGAGTGAAGAAATAAAGAAAATAGTTGATGAAAAGTGGGATAAATTCGGATTTGAGTAATATGCAATATGGGCAAAAAAATCGGCATAATCGGATTAAATGCAAGAGCAGCAGCACAATCTGCAAAAAGAGCCGGCTACGATGTGTTTTTGGCAACATATTTTTCTGATGCGGATACGGCAAACATTACAAAAAATTTCTTCCCTATGCAAAAAGAAAAATCTGAGCCCAATTTAAAAGAATATTCCATAAACACATTAGCTGACTTTGCAACAGAAAAATTTAAAGGCAAAATTGATGATGTCATTTTAACCTCAAAAATCGGGGATAGTGCAAAGGCAGTAAAGACAATAGAAAAAAATTTTAAAATAATAGGAAACAATTCGGAAAATGTCCGAATAGCAAAAAGTTGGGGATTTCTCAAAAAAGTGCTTGCTCAATATTCAATACTTTATCCGAAGACAATCATTGTTGATACAAATAAGATAAATGAAAATGAAATAATAAATAAAATAAGTGAAATAAATAAAATAAATAATGTTAAAAAAATAAATTTAAATTTCCCGTGTGTCATTAAAGCAATGAACATTGATAACGGAAAATGCCACCCTTACAAAATTTTTTCTTTTGGAAAATTTAAAAATTTAATCACAAAAAGCAAAGTGCAGGGAGAAATTTTAATTCAGGAATTTATTGATGGAATTCCTTTAAGCTGCTCTGTTCTTTCAAACGGAAAGCGTGCGGTTGCTATCTCTGTTAATCGGCAGTTAATCGGTGAAAAATTTCTCGGAGGATGCGGATTAAAGTATTGCGGCAATATTGTGCCTTATGACGGAAATAAAAAGTTAATTCAAAATATCAAGAAAATTTCAGAATTCATAATTTCTAAACTTTCTCTTATAGGTTCAAACGGAATTGATTTTGTTGTTTGCAAAGACAAAATTTACTTTATGGAGGTCAATCCGAGAATTCAGGACACCATAGAAAATGTTGAAAAATATGAGGGTATAAATTTAGTTGAAGAGCATATAAAAGCATGCAATAATTCGGATGAAAAATTTAATGAAAAATTTAATTTCGGAGAGGAAAGAAAAAAGGGAAAATTTTATGGAAAAGGAATAATTTACGGAAAAAAAGATGTGAAGGCCAAAAATTTCGATGTATTAAATATCGGAGATGTGCCTTATGATGAAACTTTGATAAAGAAGAATGAGCCGATTTGCTGTATTTATGAAGAAGGAAAAAGCAACGCAGATGTTTTTGAGAAAATGAAAAAGGGTGCAAATCGGATATACACAAATTATTTATCTTTCTAATTCATTCAAGATTTTTTAATTCATTTAACACATCCCTAAATTTATTTATAAATTTTTCGTTATCTTTGCGAGAGCGAATGCATATTCTTATATAGTTATTTCCCAAATTTCTAAAATTTCCGCAGTCCCTTACAAATACATTTTTTTCAAATAGTTTTTGCACAAAAACAGAGGAATTGAAAGGAATTTTGATTAACAAAAAATTCGTTACGGAATTATAAATTTTTACATCATCAATTTTCATTATCTCGTTGCTCATAAATTTCTTTTCCCTGTCAACAAATTCACAGGTTCTTTTTTTAAATTTTTCAATTGTTTGTCTGTTGTATTCATTCAAAATTTCGGAGATCGTTTCGGAGGCAAGTGAGTTTATGTTCCACGGATTAAGATGCGCATTTAACTTTTCAATTATATTTTTGTTTCCAATCGCACATCCGAGCCGTAATCCCGGCAGCCCGAAAATTTTTGAAAATGAACGCAAAACAATGAAATTTTTACCTTCAACTTCATGAATGAGGGTTTGTCTTTCTTCATCATCTGTAAATTCCATAAATGATTCATCAACCACAACAATGGAAAAATTTTGAAAAATTTTATAAATTTCTTCTCTGTTGAGGATCAAATTTCCCGTCGGGTTATTCGGATTGCATAAAAACAGGATGTCATTTTTAAATTTTTTTGCTTTATCAGCCAAAAATTTAAAATTATCTTTTTCCAAATTTAGGAAATGTATTTTTGCGTTTATTGCATTCATCGCTCTTTCGTATTCGGAAAATGTCGGAACGGGAATTAATGCACTTTTCGGGTTAAATGTATGAGCAATAAGATAAATCAGTTCGGATGTTCCGTTGCCAACAATAATATTTTCGGGATTTACTTTTAAATAACCTGCAATGGATTTTGTGCTCTTTTTATTTTTTGTGCCGGGATAATAAAAAACCGAATCAATATTTTTTAAGAGTAAATTTTTAAGTCTGTTGTATTTTAACGGATTGATATTTGCACTGAAATCAAGGATTTTCTTTTTACTCTTTCCTGATTCCGCTTTTATAAATCCCAAACTTCCGTGTTCCGAATTCATCTTGCTCGGATGCTTAAAATTTTCCATTGTATTCGGATTTATTTTTATATTAAAACAAAATTTAATTATGAGATATACAAAAAATGGTGCGTAAAAAACATGATTTGATGATACTGTACTGAATGAGCTGTCGGAAAGTATTTATACTTCACAACTTCACAGACCGCGTTTTTTCAAATTTATGAAACCGTAATGTAAGCAAAGAGTAAATCTCTTGTTCGTAAGCAACATACAATATGTCATTCAATAAAAAGCGCAATTTCTGCCGTTGAGCAGTATATAAAATCATCGGAGAAAACCCGAAATTGAAAGAGGAAAATGTGGTAGATACCTTAAAACGACTTAGAAAAGAAGCTACAATTCATCAGGATGTTTGATTTTTATTCCGAAAGCCAACTCAAGTTTTTTATTTCCCTATTATAATCTAATCTTAATTATATACTTCACAACTTCACAGACTGCGTTTTTTCAAATTTATGAAACCGTAATGTAAGCAAAGAGTAAATCTCTTGTTCGTAAGCAACATACAATATGCCATTCAATAAAAAGTGCAATTTCTGCCGTTGCACAGTATAGTGAATCTATCAACATTTTACACTTGATATACGATTCATTGAACTTGCTCAATATTAAGTGGTAAATCACTCATAACCGTCAAAAAATCACAAGTAACCTCCACTCTTTATTGAGCATATTCGATTCATTAATCTGCTTCAAGAGTGTAAAAAGTCAGTAGATTGACTATAATTCAGGACTTACGCAAACCAAAAGTAAACCATTGAAGGCTTTTATATTTAATATCGTGATGTTGCTATGAAATTTCAAAAAATTTCGCTGTCATCACGGGGTTGAAAATAAGAGCCATTTATAAGACTCGTATTTTAAATTTGTGATAAGTTTGCTTTGCTCTCATTTCAAAATGCTTCGGCATTTTGAAAGATTGAAAACTCGTAGTTTTCAGTATATTTCAAAAAAAATTGAAATGACAGCGAAAAATTTTTGAATTTTATGGCAACCTCGCGACCTTAAAAATATGAGTCAAATTAATTTGCAACGTGTATAGTAATTAAATAATAAAGAGTAATTAGAGTAAAATGACAACTGTAAAAGGAGCGGAAAGTTTAGAAGAAATTTACGATATTTTTGATCCGATGAAACCGCTTGAAGGTGAGTATTTAAATAAATTCTATGTCAGCCCATATAAAGCAAACAAACAATATAAAACACTATTTGAACAACTTAAAGGACTTATGTTGAAATCTATGAGCCAGGATAAATTTTTGTTCGGTGGCTTTAAAGGGTGTGGAAAATCAACGGAATTAAACAGGTTGTGCGAGAATAAAGAAATCAAGGATAAATTTTTGGTTGTCAAGTTTTCAATAAGAGATAAGTTAAATATTGCCGATTTTGATTATAAGGATTTATTAATGGTATGTGCTGCGGAAATTTACAATTGTGCGAAGGAAAATAATATTGAAATAAACAAAGAAGTTCTTGAAGAGATTGAAAAATGGGCATTTCAATTAACTGTTATTAACACAGAAAAAGAAGAGGGAGGAACAAAAGTAGAGACAGGAATTGATTTGGGACTTGGTTTTATATTTGGAAGGGTATTAGGTTGGATAAAATTCGGAAGTGAAATGAGAAAAGAAATGAGAAAGGAGATGGAGCCAAAAATACCGGAACTGGTGGAACATATAAATAGAATGCTTGAAGTAATAAAAAGAAAAACGAATGTTCTTTTAGTTGTTGAAGATATTGACAAACTTTATGTGGGTGATGCAGAAAAACTTTTTTTTTCTTTTGCTTCGCCATTTTTACAACTCAACTGCAAAGCAATTTTTACATTTCCTTTTGCATTGATGTTGTCTCCTAACTGGGGCATTATTTCAAGAACATTTGCAGATCCTATTATTCTTCCGAATATAACCATTCATGAAAAGGGAAATGACAGAAAAAAGGTTGAGGAAAACTATGATGTAGTGAGAGAAATTTTTAAAAAAAGAGCAAATAGGAATTTGATAGATGAAGATGCTCTTGATGAATGCATAAAATATTCCGGAGGGGTTGTATTTGATTTTATAAGAATCATAAGAAATGCATCAAATCTCGCTAATGTTAAGGGAAAGAAAAAGATTGAAAAAGATGATATTGAGGCGATTGCTATAAGGATGCGAGATGATTATAGTTTTTTGAATGAGGAACACATAGAAAAATTGAAATATGTTTATAATAAAAAAGAGTTAAGTATGGGAAAGAGAGAAGAAGGGAACAAAGTTGTTATGGAACTGCTTGGAACTTTGAGTATTCTAAAGTATTATAACTCGGAAGAGTGGTTTGATGTACATCCGATAATTGAATACAAAGTGAAATGAAATCAATAGAGTTATTAATTAATGAGTTAAAACTTGCAAAGGGAAAAGGAGCAATAATTTTTATTGCTTGTGAAAATTACAGGATTGATGAGTTCAAAGAAAAACTGAATACTGCTTTGAAGGATGCTATAAAATTTGAAGATATTTTTCTTTCTTCCGAGTCATTTGAGAAAAAATACCTGCCGGGAATATTATACGACAGAAAGGTTGAAGGAATTGATGAAAATGTTGTCTTTAATGTTTTTGGATTTGAAAAAGCAAGACTCGAAATTTACGGATATATACAACTTCACAGAGAAACAATTGCAGGAATAAACAGGCCGCTCTTGATATGGGTTCCAGAATATGTGTTTAAGGAAATTCCACTTAAAGCACCTGATTTTTATAGATTTAGATCAAGTGTTTATTGGTTTATTGAAGAAAAAAAAGAAGATGGGGTGGGAAAGCCAGAGGCAACAACTCCATCAAAGGCAATTGAAATTTTAAATTTTGCAAAGGACGCCCAAGAAAAAAAAGAGATAGATAAATTAATAGAAATTGATAATTTTCTTTTAAAGGGTGCGGACGATGATGGAAAAATTTCTATTTATTCGGCACTTTCAGATAATTATGCAAAATTAAAGAACTTTGAAAAGGCAGAACAAATTAGCAAAGAAGGCAAGAAAATAGCTGAAAAAATTAAAAACGAATTCTGGACTTCTTTATTTTGTTATAAATTAGGTAGAATATATTATTACACAAAACGATTTGAAGAAGCAGAGAAGGAATTCAGAGAAGCAATACGGCTAAATCCGAATTATGCTGATGCACATAATAATTTAGGAAATTTATTGATAATTTTAAACCGCTATGAAGAAGCAGAGAAGGAATTCAGAGAAGCAATACGACTAAATCCGAATTATGCTGATGCACATAATAATTTAGGAAATTTATTGAAAAATTTAAAACGATTTGAAGAAGCAGAGAAGGAATTCAGAGAAGCAATAAGAATAAATCCGAATTATGTTAATCCCTAACTCTTCCAAATTTAGGTGATATAATCATGTTTTTCGTTATGCGGAGCAAGGAAAAAAGATAAATGAGCATATTACTTATTTAGGTAATAGGTATAAATAAATATTTTATCAGAATAAGGGCTATAATACCTTAAATTTTGAAAAGATTAGGAATATTACCTAAAAAAGGCGGAGTTAGTGGTTAATGCACATATTGTTTTAGGAAATTTATTGCAAAATTTGAACTTGCTCAATATTAAAGGGTAAATCACTCATAACCGTCAAAAAATTAGAAGTAACCTCCACTCTTTATTGAGCATATTCATTTTTATTCGTTAATAAAAGAATATGTTTTGTCAATATCTTTTGTATT
>CCXY01000038.1_pt1 | contig 27204 bp, 22 predicted proteins | sample 244351 | NCBI WGS metagenome assembly CCXY01 (sample SAMEA2779768, study PRJEB6121) | groundwater metagenome | isolation source: sulfidic groundwater | reverse complement strand
ATATTGTCACAATAGCNATAGGTTTTTTGCTAATTGAGACCAAAAAACCTATATTGTAGACCAAAAAACCTATATGTTAAAATAAATCTTCCTTAATCACTCTTGCCTTTCCTCCCGGTTTTGATTCTAAAATTTCAAAATTTAATTCGCTAATTCTTTCTTTGACCTTTTCTTTATGAGCATGCAAACACAAAATATGAACATTCGGACCTGCATCAATTGTAAAATAGCATTCAATTCCGTTTTTTCGCAAATTCCATACTTCCTTCATAATTTTCAATGTCTCCGGCTCCCAGTAAAACAATCCCGAATTCATCATCACAGTATGCATAGATATACAATCCTTTTCAGCATAAGTTCCAAGGAGTTTAAAATTTTTTTCAATTATACCTTTTCTTACGAAATTTAAATTTTCATTAACCTCGGCAAGCCGCGCATAAAAATAAGGATTAAATTTTTCCATTCCTGCTGTTGATGAGACCTCCTTCTTTTCCTTTTTTACCATGACTATCAAATCATAAATTTCAAAATATTCGGAGTTTGCAATTGAAACCGAGTATGAATCATCATTACAAGTTCCGGTTAGCCATTCCGTGAATCCGTCTGGAATTGACCTGCATGCCGAACCACTTCCCAGTCGTGCCAATATGCTCAATCCCTTTTCGCTCAAATTTAAATTTAAGGCAGATGAGCATGCAACTGTTAAAGCCGCAAATCCTGATGCTGATGATGCGATTCCGCTTGACATTGGAAAGTTATTCTCGCTGACAACCTTACATTTTAAGGTAATATTGGCCAAATTTCTAAATCTGTTTATAAATTTAATTACCCGTTCCTTTGCCGTTGCTTCTGCGACCTCTTTGTTAATTATAATAATATCACCATTAAAGTCATTAAAGTCCTTAAATTCAACCGTTGTTTTTGTCAGTAAATTTCCCAAATTCATTGATATGCTGTTGTTGAGCGGAATTCTCAAAACCTCGTCCTTTTTTCCCCAATATTTAACAAATGCAATATTCGGGTGTGCTATTGCTGTTGCTTTAAATTTCATTTTAAAATTTTGCAGTTTAAACATTTATAAAATTTTTGGAATGTGCTCAATGATAGGGGGAATTTTGTAATGATTTTTAGATAATAAGGTCTGATAATCTTGTCATTTTATGTTCCCCGGAAGGTAGTGATAAAGAGGTAATGATATTTTGTAAGAATTTTATGTATTTTACCCTTTCCAGATATTGAATTTTAGTTTAAATATTAAATTTTATCATTACTTATTTAACACTACCGAAAATTTTAAAATTTTACACAATTTAAGACATAACTCATCTCTTATTTTTGCTTTAATGCTTTAATAAAATTCTATATCTCTAACTCTTTCCCGTTTCAGCAAAAATTTTACCATAATTATTCCTCCGATAATACCTCCCAAATGACCTGCATTTGCAATATTTGCTCCGAATAGCGAAATGAATGTCAGAATTACAAACCACAAAATTATTGAGTAAAACAAAGTCGTTTGTATTGGAAAAAACAAAAATCCAACTCTTAAATTCGGAGCAAGTAATGCCAAAATTGTCCCGATTGCAAATATTGCTCCCGATGCTCCGATCACAACATCATTTTGACCTATTCCAAATCCTGGAATAAATGAAAACGGAAAGAATGAAAATAGCATAACACAAAGCCCCCCTGCAATTCCTCCGACAATATAAACAATCAAAAATTTCCTGCTTCCGAGCATTTGCTCTAAAATCGTCCCGAAAAAGTATAATGCAAGCATATTCATTATTATGTGGGAAAATCCACCGTGTAAAAACATACTTGTAAATAATCTCCAAATTTCACCATTCAAAACCGCCGACGGAATTAATGCAAATGCCGCATCAAAATGAATTATTGCACCTAAGACAAATATTACCACATTTATTGCTATTAGTGCTTCATAGACTCTAACCATTTTTAAGAGTATTTTAAATTTTAATATAAAGAAATAAAGAAAGTAATTAGACTGCTATAATAATCTACATATAAAGTAGATCGTATTCTTGTGTAATAAGTTGTATGTATTTAATGTTGTGGCTACATCCGAGCAAATTATACGGAGATTTTAAAGCTACTGCTATACTTAGACTGATGAGTCACACATTTATTTTAAATTTTTTGTAATAAATATAAAATACAGCAATAAATTCAAAAAAATTTGGTAGTGATAAAGAGGTAATGATATTTTAAATATTATAGTGAATCTATCAACATTTTACACCCAATCTACGATTCATCAATCTGCTTCAATAGTGTAAAAAGTCAGCAGATTGACTATAATCTCAATTTTAATTATGATTCAACAGGCTGTAAGGGAATGTAAAAGTTGAAGGTGAAAAAACACAAATTTTTCAAAAATTGAAGGTGAATTTTTTGGTTTCCTTACAACCAGTCAACAAATTATAACTTATCATTACCTATTTAGCACTACCAAAAATTTAAATAAAGTAAAGATGAAAAGTACAAATATTTTATGGGCAGGCATTGAAATAGGAAAGGATAAATGCGATATTGAGGTCATAGATAATGGCGAAAACACAGTCAATGTTTTTAATTTTGAAAACAGGAATACGGAGAATGGTTTCAAAAAGGTAAAAAAGATAGCGGACATGCTTTCAAAAAAGTACAAGGCAACCGTTGTGTTTGGTCATGAACCGACATCAGAGTATCACGCAAATATCAGAGAGTATTTAATTAAAAACGGATACGATGTGATAAAACTTGAAGCAACGCACAGTAAAAAGTTCAGGGCGTTGTTTAATGACATAGCAAAAACGGATAAAATAGATAAAAATATATTGGCGAGAGATCTTAAATTTTTCTATGAGAAAGATATTCAACAGACAATTGAAGATATGTCAAAAAACAACATTGAAAGGAATGAACCGAAGGACTTAACGAGATTCAGAGATTGTATTATTAAGGAGAAGTCCAAATTCAACAGGATGTAAGGAAACTAAAATTTTTAGACCTCTTATATATCCTAACAATATATACGCATAAATTCTACCTTTAAAAATTGTCCAAATTTTGCCTTTTTATATATTGTCACNTATTACCTTTATGTCGGGGTTATTCCGTGAATCGTGCAAATTTGAGTTCAAAATTCTAATTCTCTCTTAAATATTAAAAATGAAAGGGATTAAAAAATCTGTAGTTTACAGGCATCTGAAAAAATGCCATGATGACATAGGAGGTTACACTGGAACCGACATAGTCAAATTAGCCCAACAACTAAATGTTGATAGAACTACGTTGAGTAGAAGTATAGAAAAATGGTCTGAAAAGGATATACGATTTTCAGACATTAAATATCTTGGTAAGCGTTATATCCAGATAACTCTAGATGAGATACTTAAAATAGAACACAGCCTTGAGGACAATCCGATGATGGTCAAAAAATATTTGCTTGAAAGCACCAATGCAAACAGGATCCATAATGATATGTTGCCTTTGCTTAAGACGACATTCTATGAATTTGTAGATAAATACTTTAACTCTATTTTAAATGTGGACAATATTCAATATATCTGGCTTAAAATAAAAGGGGTAACTCCTTCAAAAAAGTACTCTATTGAAGAAGCGAAAAATTCGTTGAATATGATATTTAATTTTGATGGTTTAAAAGGATATGGCGGTGTTGATCTTGAAAATATTGCTACACGACTTCAACAAGCTAAGGAATGGTTTAATGAGTACTATAGCGGTGTTGATCCGTTTAATTTCTATGAAAAAATAAAGGGTAGAGTTAAATGCCTTCAAAGACATTTAACGTCAATTAAAGCAGATGAATCCCAATTAATTCAGGTCAGATTAATCTTTGAAATTCAAGTGGCGTTCATCGTGAATTGTCAGGACTTTCTTATTGACAGGTTGTAATGAAACTAAAATTTTTAACCTCTTATATATTATAACAATATATACGCATAAATTCCACCTTTAAAAATTGTCCAAATTTTGCCTTTTTATATATTGTCACAATAGCAAGGGTTCATTTTTGGTAATTCTCTTACATCCTGTTGACAGGTTGTAAGAAAACTAAAATTTTTAGACCTCTTATATATTATAACAATATATACGCATAAATTCCACCTTTAAAAATTGTCCAAATTTTGCCTTTTTATATATTGTCACAATAGCAATGGTTCATTTTTGGTAATTCCCTTACATCCTGTTGAGCAGATTATACACCGACGAATACAAATACTACAGTCGATGAATAAGATCAGACAAAAAACTGAAAATCGATTACGAGGAAATCGTATTGATGGGATTTTAAAAAAGATTTCTAATCTCGTAAACTGGTCCAACGAGGTAGATAAAACGGTGCTTAAAGAGATTGTTAATGAAGGACATCCAGAATCAGCACTTGCAAGAATAAAAATTCTCAAAAGCCACAAAGAATCATACAAAGTGTTGCTTGCTACTTTGAAGAAAATCACAAACGATTTATCAGGGCAAGAAATTACTCCGCATACAGATGCAGCGTCTCTGTTCCTTGAGTTTGCTCGAAACAAGAAACTATGGATGCATATTAATGAGCGCGACCGAAATACACTAATAAAAGATCCAATAATCGCCAAAACAATATCAAAAGGAGATCAAGATCTTTTAGATATATTGGTAACTGACCGCATTATAAAGTATATCAAAAACGGTAAAATAACATTCATTCGTTCTTACAAGTTTCAGGATATCTATTCGTTCATAAAATCAGTTTCTTTAAAGGATTCTGAACGTAATATTGATCAAAAAACGCTCACGCAACTACAAACAGGTAATTTTCCGATAGATGTAGAACCCCTCACAAAAATGGCCATAAATAAAACCGAAATTAATGAAGAAGATGACCTTGAAGAAGGTGTGTTCTCAAATAAGATTCCATTTAAAGATGTTGTAACACATGTTTCCCGTCTTGTAAAAGAGCATAATCCAGAACGCTTTGATGAACAGATAAAAATTTTTAAGGAAGAAACAGATAATATGTTTTCCATGGAATACAATGAAGACGAATTTTATCAACACTTCTATAACGCAATCGGATTCCTTGGTAGAAATCTCCGGTACACCGATTCTAATGAATTTCAAAATAACAGATACTTCATTCAAAGATATGTCAATGATAGATCTTTGGATTTAGAGTTGTCCTTTATGTGGAAAACATTAAGGGACATACTTGGCTATTCTGAGAGTGCAATCATTATCGACACAATGGGTATTGATAGCAGACGAAAAAGTATCTTTGCTGATTACCATGGGCGTTATCATACTATCGGGTTTGCTGACCTACGAGCAATTTCCCTATCGATGTTTCCTGTATTCTCAACCAATTGCAAATCAACTGATAGCGAGGCTATGAATATCATGGAAATCCTGAATCACGCTAATTTAGTGTTGAGCGGAAATTTAAAGATTTACACAGGAAATGGACATACAACCAGTTGTGCCTCTGCAGCTATGGCGTTTCTTTCCCATAAAGTAATTGCAGCAGGAAGAATTACTCACAAACCAAATCCACTCAGCAAGTATAAAATAAGACAACTTAAAAACCGCATAGATATTATGAACAAAGTAGGTAAGATACTGCGAACTGATGGAGATTTAGGAAGGATAATATCTTCACGAAAACACATATATGTAGACGGGGTGAATGTTCGAGGGCTTATCGAAGACCTTGGAGCGTTAATTTTGTGGAATGTTGCAAAGGCAAGACTGGACATAGATAATATTTGCCAATTAGTTGAAACATCAAACAGGTTGAAAAGAGTAGTAAGGATTATTGAAAGAGGAGTTACAAGAGCACACAATCCTAATATCAGTATCTACTTGAAATCATCAGAACTGATCTTGTGTATGTGCATGTTAATGAATATTTCTACACACCACTCGTCAGATGGTAAAAAACCCACAAGCAAAGCAAGTTTACAAACAATTTCTTTTTTCACGCCGAATTGAGTATAAAAATGCACGATTCACGGAATAACCCCGACATAAAGGTGAATGTAGGTTAAAATTTTAAATGAAAACTAAACAATAGCCAGCACAATGATTGGATATGGTCAACAGGATGTAAGGAAACTTAAATTTTTAGGCCTCTTATATATTATAACAATATATACGCATAAATTCTACCTTTAAAAATTGTCCAAATTTTGCCTTTTTATATATTGTCACAATAGCAAGGGTTCATTTTTGGTAATTCCCTTACATCCTGTCAAACGAATAAATTATCAAAGATGTTTTCCGTATAGCCTTACATCTTAAGCACTACTAAAAATATCAAGAAATAATATTTTTAATTTTAAAATTAATTGTTTTTATCTCATTTAATTTTCCATCCTCTCCCTCTGTGTGAATAGATAATGTTTCTGATATAGTATCCAAAATACAGTACACAAACAGATTGATCAAATTTTTTGGCAACTTGATTTCTTGTTTTAATATATCTATGAAACCATACTCATTCTCTCCTGCTTTTTCTCCCTTTCGTCTTACTATTCTTAAAAAATAGATTTTTGTTTCTTTAAACTTTTTTACCCCTTTATTTTCAAAGTCAATATCTTTGCAGTCATTGATATATTTGGGTTTTTCAATCTCCGGATTGTTGTTTATCAAATTATTATATTTTTCATAAGACACATTAAAATCCTTGATTTTTATATCTATTTCATTCTCATCTGTAAACTTTAATTTGTTCCAGAATTTTCTTGAAAACACGCTGTTAAATCCCTCTACTTCACCATTATTCCATGGGCTTCTTGGTGCAACATATAATGGTTTTATACCTATGTTAAGTAAAAATAATGTTAGTCTTCCTACACACATTTCCTGACTTAAATTAGTTCCGAAAGCAGAATCATTGTCAACCTTCAGAACATCTGGAATATGGTTGATTTGCCATATTTCCTTTAAGATTCTTATTGCTTCATCTGTGGTTTGGCCCCCTATTCGTTTTACTATCCCTTCCTTCTTTGGACGAATGTATTTACAGGAGAGAAAATTGATCTTATCTTTTGAACCTTTCAAATATTTTGGGCCGATGAAATCCATACTCATCACTATTTTACCTAATTTATTTAAAGTGTATTGTGGATATTGCATGTATTTACTTACTCCCTTTCTCTTTTTTTGTGGGCTTTTTACCATCTCATATTCTCTTAGTGCCCGATCCACAAAATCTTTGGAAACTCTTTCAATATGAGAAGTGTTGTAGTTTGCTTGAACTACCTTTGCCCCTATAAAAAAACTTTCTTCTTTTTCCAACCTCATTCTTGTGTTTTTTATTTCTTCTTTTTGTTGTTCTGTATATTTTCGAGGTTTGCCTTTTTTCCAACCCCTGTTGTCTTGTGTTACTTCCTTTTCATCTGTTTTTATCCATTTATTAATGCTGTCCCTACTCGCTACCAAATAGCGAGAGATCTTTCTTATACTCCATCCTTTTTGTTTGTGTAACTCTCGTGCCTTTATTCTCTTATTAATTAGCAACAGTTTTTCCATCATTAAACTATTAAAATATACTTCCAAACTTCACAGACTGCGTTTTTTCAAATTTATGAAACCGTAATGTAAGCAAAGAGTAAATCTCTTGTTCATAAGCAACATATAATATGCCCTTCAATAAAAAGTGCAATTTCTGTAGTTGAGCAGTATAATTAAAATTTTAAGTAACTATTCAGAGGTATTAAATTTATGTTAATACATTATGATCACTAATATAATAAACCTATAGCGTCAAAATTCCGTTGGAATTGAGCATCAAAAAGAGAGATATTCATAAATATTTTGGGTTAACATAAACATTTTTTAGAGATGAAATATTAATCTTTTATATGCAGCTTTAATTCTGTCCACAACTTCTTGTGGGATAAATTTTATTGTCTTCATATTATTTCATTAGGAGTAAATATGATTAAATGATATTTAAGTTTACTCGTTACGAAATAATTTAGCGTTTTTGATAAAAACAGATGATGGAAATTATAAGATCCTAACTAATAATTTTACAAGTAGTAAAAAATCATGGAAAAAGCTAACGGATTCTTGACGCTATAGCATTTTAACCTCTTTCTTAATTTCCTCTGCTATCTTTTTACTCTTTAAAATCCTCGCAATCTCATCAACACTTGCCTTTCCGAGCATATCCTTATTCACAAAACCCGCATTAAACAAAGCCCTCGCTCTGACCCTTCCGACTCCTTTTATACTTATTAATTCAATCAGTTCCTTCCTTATTCCGTACTTGACCCTTATATGCATCTCCATCAGCTGTTTTATCTGTGGAAATTTTAAAATTTTTCCTATTTCACAGGCAGCATAAGTTAGCCATTGTAAAATTTCAACCTTCTGATGCAGTAATCCGGGAGGTGCATTGAATGTTGAATAAATGTAATTTTCCGATTTCTCGCTGAGCCACGCATTGAACATATTTGCGGTTTTAAATTTTTCCAGATAACTATCACCACCTATTTCTTCGAGGTATAAATGTTTCTCCTGTAACCAAAATTCACCGAGAATGTCATCTTCTTCACCCCTGGTTATGTAAAGCAAAGGCATTTCCGTTGCCGTGCATAAAATAAAAAGAATCGCAATATCATCATAACTGCCAAATTGTGAAGAATTATATAAAAAATTTATAATATATCGCTCTGCGGTTAACGGATCTATATACATCTGATTAATCCTGTTTCCCACAGGAGTTAAATTTAATTTTTTATTTTTTTCTTCGGCAAATTTCCAGTCCTTTAATCCTCCGATAATATTAATAATATTTCTTTCAACCGCTTCCGGATTCCCGTATCTGAACATTCCGAATGTCATATCAAAAAATTTCACGATCTCATCAACTTCGGAAATTTCTGAAATTAAAGACAATGTATGAAATCTTAAATTTGGCTCTGCTAAAATATATGACTCAATATCCTCGGGTTTCCCGTTTATGTATTTTTCACGGATGTGTTTTTCTTTGGCTTTATTTGCCTTAATTATTACAGTTCCTTCTTTATCATATTTTGGCCTTCCTGACCTGCCCGACATTTGTTTATACTCTAACACGGGAATTTCAACCATTCCTTTATCGGTATATCTGTTTAATCGTTCAATAATTACCGTGTGTGCAGGTAAATTTACACCATAAGCCAAAGTGGGAGTGGCAATGATTACCTTTATTTTGTTGTTTTTAAAATTTTCCTCAACCAACTCACGCTGTTTATTTACCAGTCCCGCATGATGGAAGGCAATTCCTTTTTTAACAAAATTTGTAAGCAATTTGCACTGTTCCGTAGGGGACTCCCCTGCGTTTAAAATTTCTTCGCTGAGTTCAACTTCATTGTTCTCTTTAAATATGCTCATTTCGCTTAATTCCTCGCACAAGTCCTGACATCTCTTTTTTGAATTTGTGAATATCAGAATGTTGCCTTTGGGTAAATTTTCAGCAACTATTGCATTTAAGTCGTTTTTTGTTTCAATTATCTCCGTAAGCGGAACAGGGCGAAATGATGACTGAACTAATGACGCATCCAACCATTTTGCCAGTTCATCAGTATTTCCGATAGTAGCGGATAATCCTAGAATCTGAATGTCTGGAAAATTTTTTCTTAATTTGGCAATTAAAATTTCATAAACAGAACCCCTGTCGGGACTGCCAAGAAAATGAATTTCATCAACAACCAAAAATTTTAAGTTCTTCAGGGAAACATTTGCCCTCAAAATTGCATCTAACTTTTCAGCAGTAGCGAATAAAACATCAAAATTTAAACGGCTGTATTTGTATTTCAGTGTTTCAACATCCAAACTTTCCAAATCACCCATTTCAAGTAATACTTTGTATCCGAAATTTTTATAAATTTCAAACTCCCTGAACTTCTCGCTTGCTAATGCACGCATCGGCACAACATATATAGCTTTTCCGTTATTATTTAATGCCCTGACTATTCCGTATTCTGCGAGCAGGGTTTTTCCGCTTGCTGTGGGCGTTGAAACAATTAAATTTTTATCTTTGTCTATTTCTTCTATTGCTTTTTCCTGATAATCATAAGGTCTTACAATATTACGAATTTTCAAAATTTCGGTAAAATTTATCATTGTTTATAAAATTTATATAAAATTTATGTCCTTTTTGTTAGTCCTTTCTAATTAATAATATATCAAATTTAATAATATAATAAATCAAAAATAAATAAAACCAAAATGAATATAACTGCAAGTTATAAGGCGATTGAAGCAAGAAAATTCGGAAGCGGAACAATCGGACAAACAATACAGATAAGTAGCAAAAGCACTTTAACACATCTTACGAAGGCAGAAAACGGTTTATCCGTGGGATTTGTTTTCGCAAGCAATTATGAGCCGAATATCGGATTTATAAGGATAGAGGGAGAAATTTATGTTCCTGCAAATCCCGAAGAAGCAAATAATGCACTTAAAGAATGGGAGTCAAGTGAAAATAAGCACCTTCCGCAGGAGATAGCGGAAACTGTCCATAACTCCATAATTTCTAATTGTATGATGGAGACCGCAGTTATTTCAAGAGAGATACAACTTCCTCCGCCATTTCCAATTCCGCATGTTCAGCTGGGAAAAGAGCAAACAGTTCAACCGACAGAGGTTAATAGTGATGCAACAAGATATATTCAATAAATTTAACCTGCAATAAATTTTTAAATTATCTGACACAAACAGCATGAATTATAAAAAGACCATTGAACTTATAGATAGAGTTCAGTTCATTTATGAACTGGCACTTGCAAAGCTTGAATTAGAGTCATTATCGGCTAAATTTGAAATAACAAACAGCATGCGCAAGTTTGAATTGGTCTCCGGAGATGAAGAATTATTAAGAAAGAGGGTTGCTTATTTTAAAAAAATAGAAGGGCAAATAACAGATTATGAAAAATTAGTTCAATTTAATCAGACAACATCAATGAATCAGTATTTAACACATTGGATGTATCCTTATAAAGGAAAATTTCATCCGCAAATGATTAGAGCGTTATTAAATTTAATTAGAGTTAATGAAGGTGATTTAGTTCTTGACCCGTTTATGGGTAGCGGAACAACTATTCTTGAATCAGAAATTTTAGGAATAAATAGTGTCGGAATTGATGTGTCTCCTGTTTGTATTTTGGTTTCAAAGGTTAAAACAGAATCAGTTGCTGTTCTTAACAAAATAAAGGAAATCAAAGATGAAATATTAAAACAGAACGAAACAAATTTAACAAATTTTGAAAATCCTGAAAACAAAGGTATCAGAGCATCCGTTGAAGGTATTAAGGATGAGAAAGTAAGAAATTTCTTTTTGGTTGCAGAGTTAATTTCCCACAGTGATGAAAGCAGAAGGGGGCGGGATTTTCATAAATCGTTTTCAAACAATGTGGAAAAGATGCTCAAATCGGTTGAGGATTTTGATAAAGCAATAAAAGAGATTGTGCTTAAACCTGGAAAAGTTCGGATAGAAAAGGGTGATTCAAGAGATATAAAATTAAAAGATAATAGTATTGATGGCATTATAACATCGCCGCCATATTCTATCGCCCTGGATTATGTAAAAAATGACGCACACGCCCTTGAAGCATTGGGTTTTGATACAAAGGTAATAAAAGAGGAATTTATCGGTGTAAGAGGCACAAATTCAAACAGAATAGTCTTGTACAATCAGGATCTGATGAAAAGCATAGATGAGATGTTTAGGGTCTTAAAATCAGGGAAATTTTGTGTTATAATCATAGGTGATGCTTCATATTTAGGTGAAAGAATAAAAACAGTTGATTTCACCCTACAATATGCGGAAAAATCAGGATTTAAATTAATAAAGAATATAGATAAGATAATTTACGGATTGTACAATGTTATGCAAAAAGAGAATATTTTAATATTTCAAAAATGAGAGATGATAAAAAAGAGTATACTACAAGATTAGAAAATGTTATAAAACAAATGTTACAACCTCTAAAGGACATACCCTTCAATCTCATAATAGAAAAGATGACTGGAAAAAAAGTTATATTTTTTGATTTTAACGATGACAATCAAATAAAACTATTGGAACTTTTAAAAAGAGTGGCATTAAACGCTGGTGACAATATAAACAAAATAGGCATTCAAAGACCACGATCAAATGAAATTGGAAATGACATAGAGCCATATGTAAAGAATGCCCTAAACTTATTAGGACTAAATGCAGATACTCCCGCAGGACCAGATGGCAATAAGAAAGCAACAGGATATCCTGATATTATTTTCTGGTACAATGAGAGGCCATACTATTTAGAATGCAAAACATACAATATCAGAAATGTAAATACCCCACAAAGGAGTTTTTATTTTTCGCCATCAGATGAATTTAAGGTAATTTATGACGCCACACACTTTGTTTTATCTTTTGAAATGTATGTCTCGGGAGAATCTGACCAGAAACATATATACAAATGCAAACACTACAAAATACTATCAATTGAAACTCTTTCAACAGATGTAAAACACGAATTTAATTCGGATAATAAACGAATGTATTCCGGAGAGAAAGGGACAACCATATTGGCAGAAGGTTCATTTTGATATAGAATTCAATAACATATCATAATCTTAATTCTGCAACTTTGCACTAATACACACGCTTAACAAACATATTTTTAAGGCATATTATTAGGAAAATTTCATCCGCAAATGATTAGAGCGTTATTAAATTTAATCAGAGTTAATGAAGGTGATTTAGTTCTTGACCCGTTTATGGGTAGCGGAACAACTATTCTTGAATCAGAAATTTTAGGAATAAATAGTGTCGGAGGTAGTGATAAACAAGTAAGGCTATGATAGAATAAATAGATGATCTTAAATTTCTAAATGAAAATTAAACGATAGCAGGTATAAAAATTGGACACGGTTTAACAAATCAATTATCGGATATGCCTTCTGTGCAGCCTTAGATCTTGAGCACTACCAAATTAATTTTAAAAATTAAAAATATCGTTTCTTGGTATTTTTATTTAATCTTCAAAAATTAATTGATAATTTACAAGAAATATATGTGACCTACTTTTATATGGCACATAACTAAAATGGCGATAAACCCTCGTAAAATAGAATTTTTTAATCGGGAATCCGAAACATCGGAAATCAAAAACATCCTTGAATCCGAACCCCGTTTGATTACCTTTATTTACGGTCCGATAAACTCCGGAAAGACTTCTTTGATAATGAATCTTATTGAGGATTTACCAAAAGATAAATATGCAGTTTTTTAGTATCCTCTCAAAATTTTAGGGTAAAACAAAAATTTAGTATTTTTCACTGAAAAGTAAGCAATATAATTAATTTACTTTGTAACTATTCAGCCACCCAAAAAATTAAATGTAAATTTTTTGACTTTTTTTAAATTTTTTGAAATTTTCACAGGTAAATTTTTGTACCCTCTGAATAGTTACGAATTAAATTTAAAAAAATTTGTATTTGTTTAGCTGCTTAAAAAGTTAAGTGTGAAAACTGTGGAAAAAAATAACTGCAAAATCAAATATGACGAGGTAAAAACCCAATTAGCTAAACAAATACAAAAATTTAATAAAATAAGAACAAAAATAAAATAAGAACAAAAATGTCCAATAAAATAACATTAATAAGAGGTGATGGTTCAGGTCCTGAACTAATAGAACAGGCAAAAAGGGCAATTGATAAAGCAATGGAGATATACGGGAAAAATATTGAATGGGAAATTTTTGATGCCGGTGCGGACATAGTAGCAACAGAAGGAACACCTTTGCCGGATTATGTAATTGATTCAATAAAAAGAAACAAAATTGCCTTAAAGGGTCCTGTTACAACACCGCTTGGAAAGGGCTTCAGAAGCGTTAATGTTGAACTAAGAAAAAAACTTGATTTGTATATTAGCTTGCGGCCGTGCAAATATTACAAAGGGATTAAAACAAGAATAATCAATCCGGAAAATATTGACCTTGTTATAATAAGGGAAAATACAGAGGATTTGTATGCCGGAATTGAATTTGAAAATAATAAAGAAGAAACAAAAGCTCTGCTCAAATTTATTGAAAGTAAAAATAAGGGAAAGATAAGCGAGAACTCCGCAATAAGTATAAAGGCAATTTCGGAATTTGCGAGTAAGAGAATTACAAAGTATGCTTTTGAATATGCAAAAGACAACAGCAGGAAAAGTGTAACAGCAGTTACAAAATCAAACATCATGAAATTTAGCGATGGCTTGTTTATGCGCACAGCGGAAGAAATTTCAAAAATTTATCCTGAAATAAAATTTAAGCATAAATTAGTTGATAGTTTGTGCATGGATTTGGTTACTGTTCCCGAAAATTATGATGTTTTGGTTCTGCCAAATTTATACGGAGATATTGTAAGTGATTTGTGTGCGGGTTTGATTGGCGGATTAGGTGTTGCTCCGGGAGCAAATATGGGAGAAAATTGTGCTGTTTTTGAGGCGGTTCATGGCTCTGCACCGGAATTTAAAGGAAAAGGTGTGCTAAATCCGGCATCTTTGATTCTTTCGGGTGTCCTGATGTTAAAATTTATCAATGAAAACAAAGCTGCTGAAATTTTGGAAAATGCGGTTGCAAAGGTCTTTGAAGACGGAAGATATGTAACCTTTGACATAGCAAAGGATCCTAAAAAAGCGGTTGGAACAAAAGAAATGACTGATGCAATAATAAGAGAAATTTGTTAAACTTGTGTATTTTTATCGTCAGAGACCGAACCATATTTCAACGTTTTATAATAATTTTAAAATCTCCGAACAAGAACGATGTGATTACTGCCAAACAACAACTCAATCATTGTTTTGCAACATAAAAAGAAATTTCTTTTTTAATTTTGAATTTGTAATCATCTTACTCCACACTCTTTCTTGTTGTGTATTTTTGAATAAATTTAGAAATCTCTCAAAAATTTGCCCCGCATGATGTTGCTTTACAAAATAGATAAAAAACAAGAAATCTATTCGGGCAAATCTTAACTAAAATTAGAATATGCTCAATAAGGAGTGGAGGTTACTTGTGATTTTACGGTTATGAGTGATTTACCCTTCAATATCAAGTTCTAAAATTGAGTAGTGATAAAGATGTAATGATATTTTGTAACAATTTTATGTATTTTAACATTTCTCGGTATTGAATTTTGGTTTAAATATTAAATTTTATCATTACCTATTTAGCACTACCTAAAATTGTTATACTTTCCTGATAAGAGAATCATATACTTCTCTGATAAGTAAGTAAATCTCATACTTCATATAACAATAAAAAAAATAAAAAAAAATAAAGTTTATATTGTTTTGGTTTTTTCTCCCAGTTTATGCTGAATAGTCTTCTTTCTTGGCTTCCAAATAGCTTTCCATAAGCATTAGTGCAATACTAACTACGTTTGCAAAAATTGCTCCAAATGCCAGACCTGCTGCTAAAGCAGGATCACTTCCCAACACAACTACTGCTGCTATCAAGTGTATGTCTCCGACAACACTTGCCCCCAGAGAAGTCATTGCCAAAACACCTTTCTTCATTCCTACCTTCACAAAGGTTGCCAGGATGTTCAGTACAGTTGCTGCATACAGTTCTATTACTGCACCATCTTTAGCAAACCCTATGTTCGTAGTTAACGACATCACTATAAAAAATGTCGCCAACACGATCAACCCCTTTTCCGATGCCATTTTGGTTTTTGTTTATTATTTGTAACTATTCAACCACCCCAAAAATTACAGGTAATTTAAAAATTTTTAGATTTTTAAGATTGAAAATCTTGTGGATTTTCNGTAATTTTTTGAAAATTTCACAGGTATTAAAANATATTTGAAATATTTTTAAAGATTGAAAATTTATTTATAAATTTTCAGTAAAATTTTGTACTCTCTGAATATACTTCACAACTTCACAGAATGCGTTTTTTCAAATTTATGAAACCGTAATGTAAGCAAAGAGTAAATCTCTTGTTCGTAAGCAACATACAATATGCCATTCAATAAAAAGTGCAATTTCTGCCGTTGCACAGTATAGTTTATATATTATACTTCCCAACTTCACAGACTGCGTTTTTTCAAATTTATGAAACCGTAATGTACAGCAAAGAGTAAATCTCTTGTTCGTAAGCAACATACAATATGCCATTCAATAAAAAGCGCAATTTCTGCCGTTGAGCAGTATAAATAAATTGAATATGCTCAATAAAGAGTGGAGGTTACTTGTGATTTTTTGACGGTTATGGGTGATTTACCCTTTACTATTGAGCAAGTTCAAATTAACATATGAGCGAAAAATTTTTATTTGTTATCAGATTTATATAAAAATGGTTGAGTATACAAGAAGGCAACGGCTAACAGAAGACTTAAAAAATGGCTGGATAAGCATCAGGGCATTGTCCATGCTCTATAAAGTTCCTGAAAAAGTTATTGCCAATGACATAGAACACATAAAGAAAAGTGTCTCTCACAGAGGAAAATTATTGCTCAAACCAGCAGAATGTATAAATTGCGGATTTGTATTCAAAGAAAGGGAAAAGATAAAGAGCCCGTCAAGATGTCCGAAATGCAAATCAGAGCGTATAAAGGAAGGTATGTTTATGCTCGTTGAAAATAAGTAAAAAAAACACAAATGACAACAATATTTTTACATCCTCCTGGTATTTATGACTTCCGCAAGCGTCCTGTGTTTATAGGTGCAATGAGCGAAGCAGTCCCGTCAACACCTGTGTTTGAAATGTATCCGATGGGATTTGTATCAATGGCACATTACCTTGAGCGGCATGGACACAAGGCGCGAATTGTAAATTTAGCACTAAAGATGCTAAACAGCGAAAAATTTGATGCTGAAAAATTTATAAAAAAGTTGGATGCAGAGGCATTTTGCATAGATCTTCACTGGATAGCCCATCTTCACGGTGCAATTGAAATCGCAAAAATATGCAAGAAATATCATCCGAATACGCCAGTTATATTTGGCGGCTTTACTTCTACATATTATTCTGATGAAATTTTAATGAAATTTCCATTTGTTGATTATGTGCTTAAAGGCGATTCCTGCGAATATCCCTTGCTGAAATTAATTGAAAATTTAAATAAAAAAGACAAAGAAGATATTCCAAATTTATCCCTGAGAAAAAACAACATTGTCAAATCAAATCCTATAACCAATGTGCCTGAAACAATTAATTTCGTAATTGACCCGAAATTTATGCTAAAATTAATTATCAGAGATATGGACATTGACGCTAATCTGCCTTATAGATCATGGCTTGATGAACCGACAATGCCTATACTTACCTCGAAGGGATGCCTGTATAATTGTGTCAATTGCGGCGGCTCAAATGAATGCTACAAACGAATTTACAACCGGAAAAAGCCGGCATTTATGGAGCCTGATAAGGTGATTGAACAGCTGCGCCTGAATGAAGAATATATTAAGAATCCCGTATTCTTTCTGAATGACATACGGATGGGAGGTAAAAAGTATTATACCGAAATATTTAAAAAAATAAAAAAGGAAAAGATAGATTTGCCGGTTGTATTTGAGTTATTTTCTCCCTTGACAGAGGAATTTGCGAGGGATTTGAAAGCAACTTATGCGCATTACAACCTTGAAATGTCTCCCGAAGATGCTTCTGATGAAGTGCGATTTTGCGCGGGGAAGAATTACACAAATGCAGATGTTGAAAAGAGCATAGAAATTGCCTTGAACAATGATTGCGATAAATTTGACCTTTTTTTTATGCTCGGACTTGGAAGACAGAGTAAGGAAAGCATTTACGGAACACTTGATTATATTGATTCGGTTATCGGGAAATTTAAGAATTTCGGGGAACATAAGGTTTATCCTTTTATATCTCCTTATGCACCTACTCTTGACCCGGGATCCATTGCATTTGAAAATCCTGCCAAATACGGTTATGTTGTTTTACACAGGACACTTGAAGAACATTATAATGCCTTTGATAAACTCTCATGGAAGGACTTTTTTAACTACAGAACAGAAAATCTTTCTCCCGATGATATTATTGATCTTACTTATGACACGGCAATTAAATTAGCACATATCAAAAGAAAGCATGATATGGTTAATGATGAGTATGTTAAGAATATGGAAAAGCAGGTTGAAATTTCGAGGACAGTAATGAAAAAGGTTGCTCAAATTTCAATGATAGATAATGGCAATGAAGATGAAATTAATTTGATGAGAGCGGAAATTAATGAGTCCATGAAACCGTTAATTTATAAAAATAAAGAACTAAACTGGCCCAGAAACAGGAAATCACTGAATGTGTATGCGTTGAATATTTTAGGTAAGATTTTGAGAATGTTATGATTTATAATTGCAGGTTGTAAGACCTGATTCCTGATATGCTGCGTAAAAATATGATTTTTTACCTGATATATTAGGTAATATATTAAGAACCAATATTAATTGATTATATGAAAATAAGAGATGTTCTCATAAAACAGAACAGGCAATGGAGAGGTGAAGAATTTCCTTATGGAATAGAGAGAGATGTAAAGAAAGAAGTTGAGAAATTCATGGATACAAAACAGGTTTTAGCAATAACTGGGGTTAGAAGAGCAGGTAAATCTTATCTTTTGTTCCAATTGATGAAAACACAGGACATACTTCCTGATAATATATTATATTTAAATTTTGATGATCCCTCGCTTATCTTTCTTAAATCTGATCCTGATGCGCTTGAAAACATCTATAAAGAGTATATAAAACTAAAAAATCCAAAAGGAAAAAAGTTTTTATTTTTTGATGAGATACAGAATATTTCAAACTGGGAGAGGTGGATTAAAATAACTTATGACCTAGGAGAAGATATAAAATTTATAATAACCGGTTCAAATGCGACCATGCTTTCGTCGGAATTGTCATCTTTACTCACGGGAAGAACTATCAGATTTGATGTATTTCCTTTCAATTTTAGGGAATTTCTGGAAATTAAAAAAGAGAAGGTTTGCTTATCGGATGACCTTGAAAAAATATACGAAAAGAATTACTCTATAAAAGATTCTTTAAATCACTATTTTCGCGAATATCTGATGTTCGGATCATTTCCTGATGTTGTGCTGTCTGAAGAGCAGGCAAGAGAATATATTTTAAAGAACTACTATCAGGACATTTTATATAAAGATATAATACCTAGATTTGATGTCAGGAACTCAAAGTATATTGAAGAAATGAGTTATTATCTCATAACAAATATATCTGCCACTGCAAGTTACAACGGGATTGGGAAATTAATCGGGATACATGAAAACACAGTAAAGCAATATCTCTCTTATTTTGAGAAAGCGTATCTGTTTTTTACAGTTCCATTATTTTCATACTCCTTAAAAACACAAGGCAAAAATCCTAAGAAAATTTATTGTATTGATACGGGCATGAGAAATGCCGTTTCTTTTAGATTTTCAGAAGATATCGGAAAATTAACAGAAAATCTTGTCTTTATTGAACTGAAAAGGAGAGGGAAGGAAATATATTACCGGAAAGAAAATCGCGAAGTGGATTTTGTCGTAAAAGAAGGATTGAAAGTTAAGGAATTAATACAGGTTTGTTGGAATCCGGAAGATGAAAAAACAAAAAACAGAGAGGTTGATTCTTTAATAGAAGCAATGAAGGAATTTAAATTAAGCGAGGGCTTAATCCTCACAGAAGATTATTACGGAGAAGAGAAAATAGATGACCTGCTAATAAAATATATTCCTTTATGGGTTTGGCTGCTATTATTTTGAAATTTCAAAGATTTTAAAATATCCGAACAACAGCGAGGTTAAAATATTGATTTGTAAGAAATTTCATAATCAAGATTATCTTTAAGCACAGAGCATAAATTGATAACTACAGATTTACTTTCTTTAATTATTGCTTCCGGAAAATCTTTCTCCCGATGATATTATTGATCTTACTTATGACACGGAAATTAAATTAGCACATATCAAGAACTTGCTCAATATTAAAGGGTAAATCACCAATAACCGTCAAAAAATCACAAGTAACCTTCATTCTTTATTGAGCATATTCTATATCAAAAGAAAGCATGATATAGTTAATGGTGAGTATGTTAAGAATCATTGGCGTCAACTTAAGGAAAATACCTTCCATAATCAAATGTGTTTACATTAACAAAAATTATAAGTCCTGCTAATATTTCGCATTATTCAAATCAGAATTTCAAATACTATAAAATCTTAAGTTGACGCATATGGTTAAGAATATAAAAAAGCAGGTTGACAAGTTGTAAGGAAACTAAAAAATTCACCTTCAATTTTTGAAAAATTTGTGTTTTTTCACCTTCAACTTTTACATTCCCTTACAGCCTGTTGAAATTTCGAGGACGGTGATGAAAAAGGTTGCTCAAATTTCAATGATGGACAAGGCAATGAAGATGAAATTAATTTGGTGAGAGCGGAAATTAATGAGTCCATGAAACCGTTAATTTATAAAAATAAATGTAACTATTCAGCCACCCAAAAAATTATGGGTAAATTTTTTGATTTTTTTGTATTTTTTGAAATTTTCACAGGTAAATTTTTGTACCTTCTGAATAGTTACAAATAAAGAACTAAACTGGCCCAGAAACAGGAAATCACTGAATGTGTATGCGTTGACAGGTTGTAAGGAAACTAAAAAATTCACCTTCAATTTTTGAAAAATTTGTGTTTTTTCACCTTCAACAGGATGTAAGGGAATTACCAAAAATGAACCCTTGCTATTGTGACAATATATAAAAAGGCAAAATTTGGACAATTTTTAAATGTGGAATTTATGCGCATATATTGTTATAATATATAAGAGATCTAAAAATTTTAGTTTTCTTATAACCTGTCAACTTTTACATTCCCTTACAGCCTGTTGAATATTTTAGGTAAGATTTTGAGAATGTCATGGTTATGATTATGCCGGAGTTTCAAATAAATTACGAAAAAAGTGTCCTTAATGTATATATGACATAACGTATATGCTACTCTTTAGTCATAAATTTTAAAAATTTTAAAATTTACTTTTTCAATTTGTCAAATCTATTCATTACGGAATTCCAATCAATCAGCGATGTCTGACACCCGTAATTTTCAACAACAAAGGATGCTGTTGCATTTCCGAATCGCACGCAGTCAGTCAGATTGAAATTTCTCAGATGCGAGGCAATAAAACCCGCATTAAACGCATCTCCTGCCCCGCTTTCATTAATCGCTTTTGTTTTATATGCATCAACATGAAATGTCCCTGAATTTGTAATAACATCTGCTCCGTTTGCTCCTTTTGTAATTATTAAAATTTTCTTATTTCCGAAATTTACCGCTTCCTCTAAATTTTTTTCCTTACAAATTTTATATTCTTTTTCATTTACTACAAACACATCAACAAATTTTAAAATTTTCCTTAACTTTTCCTCGTCTTCCCTGCTTAACTCAAATACACCGTATCCCGGATTAAAGACAACAAAATTTTTGTTCTTTTTGCATAATTTCACAACCTTTTGATATAAATTCAGATATGTTCTTGCCAAATACACACATTTTGCATTCTCAATTACATCGGGATTTACTTCTTTTGTTAATTCCTCAACCTTCTCGCTGACGCCCTTATAAAAAAAACTTATAAAACCATGCGGATTTTTAAAGAACAAAGAATGCGTTGTTTCGCCGAATATTGCCTTTAAATTTAATTTAATACCTAAATTTTGCAGATAAGAAATATAATCATTTGCATCATGTCCTGCAACACTAAAAAAACCTACATCCAGACCAAGTTTTCTGGCTGCAACTGCTGTATTTGCTCCCATCCCTCCGAAAAATTTTTTTAAGGTTATTGCCTTGGCGGATTCATTTAATCTAGGAATATTATCTACTTCATAAAAATAATCAATGCAGATATCTCCGAACACAAGCAAATCAATATTATGAGTATTGTTTTTCATTATTGTTTTTTACGGCATTTTTCTTTCTTAAATTTCCTTTCCCATTATCTTTGCTACCGTATGCACATCCTTATCGCCTCTTCCCGATAAATTTATAACAACTGTTTTGTCTTTAAATTTCTCCCTGTTTTTTATAACAAAAGCAATCGCATGCGATGATTCAAGAGCAGGAATAATTCCCTCTGTTTCGGATAAAATTTTAAATGCCTCTAATGCTTCATTATCCGTCGCATATCCTACATTCAGTCGTCCTTTTTTATATAAATAAGCAAGTTCCGGTCCCACACCCGGATAATCAAGCCCTGCCGAAATGCTGTGAGAAATTTGTATTTGTCCGTATCTGTCCTGCAAAACCTTTGTGAGCATTCCGTGAAAGACCCCATCACTTCCTGCATAAAGCGAGGCACCATGCTTTCCGCTTTCAATTCCTTCTCCTCCTGCTTCAACACCATAAAGCATTACATCTTTATTATCTACAAAATCATAAAATATTCCTATTGCATTGCTTCCCCCGCCCACACATGCAATTATCACATCAGGAAGTTTTCCTTCANAATCAATNTGGAAATATAACAAATAAAGCTAATGTAACAGGCAATTATTCAGGAAAGATTGTAAATGCAACTGCAAACGCAACTGTTTTTGTTGCATGTCCAAATATAACCCTGGTTAAAACAGCAAATGCTTCATCTCCATTGCCAGCAGGAGGAGGAAGTGTAACTTATTATTACAATGTAATAAATACCGGAAATGTTCCTTTAAACAATGTTAATGTGAGTGATAATAAATGTTCTCCTGTTATTTGTCCGAATACAACATTAGCATCTGGTCAAAGTATGAAATGTAATTGCTCGACACAAATAACACAAACAACAACAAACATAGCAAATGCAACAGCATATTCGCCACAGCAGCAAATAGTATCTGCAACAGCAAACACAACCGTAATTGTAACTCCTTGTGATATTTCAATAACAAATTTAACATTTAATCCCAAAAAACCTGTCAATGGATACATGTTAAACTTAAATATTTCAATAAACAGCACATTCATCACAACAGCAAATGTGTCTCTTACAATTGATGGAAATTTAACCGAAAGTAAAAATATAAATTTATCAGAAGGAATAAATTATGATAAATTTACAATTTTGGCAAAATCAGGATTACATAATGTTTCTGTTTATGTAGTTCCTTTAAATTGTGATATAAATATTAGCAATAACTATTATAATACAACTTATAATGCCTCAACACCAACACTATTAATTAAAAGATATTTGAATAATTTAACCAACCAGACTGCAAATATCTCTTTTAATGGAACTCAAACAGGAATCATGGATTCTCCAAGAGATAACTTGACATTTACCGAAGGAAATTATAGTAAAAGTTTAAAAGGACTTGGAGTTAAAGATATAGGAACAGGAAAGGTTGTAATGACCTATAAAGGAACCATAAACATAAATGTATCTTCGTCAGGTGGAGAACTATCTATTTATACTCCGTCAGCAGCAAGCAGCGACAGACAATCAAGAAATGTTACCGTAAGATTAAAGGATAATACAAATATAACAATCGGCGATTGCACCGCTCTTTCTCAATGCACATTTATGTATGATAGCCACAACACTGAAACAATAAAGCTTGACTTTAATAATCTTGCATCAGGAACACACGCCTTAGAATATGAAGTAAATATTACAACGGATATAAACAACTTCAACTATACGATTCAGTCATTAAGTAAAGGCAGCAACAGTCAATATCTTCAAAATGATTCATTAACCAGGTGGACACAGGAAATACAAAGTATGGCTCAAGATTTAACCCAAAATTGCAGCAGTGATTTTGAGAAGGTTGGAAAAATTTCAAGGTTGGTATATGAAAACATAAGCTACGATATAAATTTGGCAAGCCAACAAAATAATGCATCCTGGGTTTTTACCAACAAGAAAGGGGTTTGTGCTCATTATACAAATTTATTAATATCAATGTGCAGAAGTATAGGAATTCCTGCAAGAGGAGTTTATGGAGATGTTTATAATAGTTCGGATTATTTAGGTGGTCATGCATGGGCAGAGGTCTTTATGGACAATAAATGGTATACTGTTGATCCGACATTTAATGAAATCGGATTTATTGACAGCGGACATGTCAGTGAAGGTTATGATTTAAGCACTTTGGAATCATCGTTTTTTTCAGCAGAAGGATATAGTCTTTCTTTTAATAATTATGATATATTTTATCCTGATTTAAAAGTTTTAAACACATCGAACATGACAGCAATTTCAGATATTATAAACATAACACCAAAATGGAGGGTTACAAATGTCTTGGGAAATACATTAACTTATGAAATAATCGGAATTTTTAACAATTCAAGAGAACAAGGATATATCGTAGGTAATGCATATTTGTGGCCTGTTGGAAGTTCAACTTTACTTAGTGATTACACACATCAAGTGTATGTCGGACAAAACGAATCAAATGCTTCATGGAGATTTAATATTACTTTGCCAGATCTAAATTCAGGATCAAATTATACTTTACCTATTACAATCTCAACAGACCCGACACCTTTAACTTCTCTAAACTTTAATGCATACACAGCAGCAACCTATGAAATTTACAATGCGCAGGTTCCAACAACAATTCAATCGGGAACAACTACAACATTAAATGTAACTATTAGAAATATCGGAGCAATAGATGGAAATACGGATGTTAAATTTTATGTAAATAATGAAGAACAACAAACAAAAAATTTATTTGTTCAAAAGGCATCGCAAACAAATACAACATCTTTTTCATGGACGCCCACAACACAAGGAAATTATACAATAAAAATTTTAGCAGGGAATGATGTATTTATTAGAAAAGTTACTGTAGGTGCAAGTACATGCGCAGATAACACAAACTGCAATGATAATGCATTTTGCAACTTATCATTATCACCAGGACAATGTCAAATACTATCTTGTCTACCAAATCAAACAGCATCCAATCATACATGTATAAACTGCGTATCTTTTGACCTTGATAGTAATAATGTTAAGGATATTTTTGATGTTGTCGCCGGACTTGAACATTTAAGCGAAGGAAAAAGTATTTCCAATGAAGGATGCACAGCAAGAAACCAGTCTGAAATTGACCTGTTTGATTTACTTACTCTGATTGACAAAATAGGTACAAATCAAATTTGGTGGTGATAAAGATGTAAGGATATTTTAAAAATTTTAAAATTTTACAATAATTGAACAACATTTAGAACTTGCTCAATATTAAGGGGTAAATCACTCATAACCGTCAAAAAATCACAAGTAACCTCCACTCTTTATTGAGCATATTCTTATTTTCTTATTCTATCTTTATTTTCTTTGCTTTTTGTTCCTCTGTCGGCTTTTTCTTCGGCAATGAAATTTTTAATATTCCGTTCTCAATCTTTGCATTCGCTTTGTCAGAAATTACCTCTGCAGGCAACGAGACACGCCTGTAAACGCTTGTCGCTCTTCTTTCCCTTCTTAGATAGTTCTTTCCTTCTTCTTTTTTCTTTTCTTCAAATTTTCCCTTTATTTCAATTTCGTTGTCTGTCACATTCACCTCTAAATTTTCTTTTGGAATTCCTGGAATATCTGCCGTAACTTCAAATTTGTCTCCTTTATCAATAACATCTACTGCCGGTTCGGCAATTTCAAATTTCCCAAACTCCTCGGGAAATTCAGGGAACATTCTCCGCCTTAACCAATGTCTCAAACCAAAAGGTCTGTCAAATTCATTCATTTCCTTCATCATATTTCCAAACATTTTTTCAAACCCTCCTCCAGCAGATACGATTTCGCCCTTATCGTTTTTCTTTTCTTTTTCAACCATTTTAAATTTGTTTAAGATTTTTTAAGATTTTGTTTTTAATAGGACTTACGCATTTGCATAGTAAAAAGGCTCCAGTAATTCAATAGTTTACTTTTGGTTTGCGTAAGTCCTGTTTAATTTGTGCTCATATATAAATTTATAAAATTAATTAAAAAGAAATTATAAAAAATTTAATTAACTAAACAAATACGATTTTAAAATGACCTATGAAGTAACCCCATGGACAGTAAAAGGAAATGTTGATTATGATGCATTAACTGAAAAATTCGGAACACAGAAAATTGATGAAAATTTATTAGAGCGAATTAAAAAGCACACGGGGGAATTGCATCATTTTTTAAGAAGGAAAATTTTTTTCTCGCACAGAGACCTTAATTTTTTGCTGGACGAATATGAGAAAGGAAATAAATTTTTTCTTTATACCGGAAGGGCACCTTCGGGAAAGGTTCATTTGGGACATTTAATTCCGTGGATGTTCACAAAATGGCTGCAGGATAAATTTGATGTTGAGTTATGGTTTCAGTTTCCCGACGAAGAAAAATTTTTGTTTAAGGAAAATCTGAATTTTGAGGATACGGAAAAAGCATTATATGACAACATGTCGGATGTTATTGCCGTTGGTTTCAATCCTGAAAAGACACATTTTTTGATTGATACGAAGCATGCAAATTTAATGTATAAAGAGGCGTGTAAGGTTGCAAAGAAAATAACTTTATCAACGGCAAAGGCGACATTCGGATTTACCGATGAGAATAATATCGGAGAAATTTTTTATACGGCAATGCAGGCGGTTCCTTCGTTTTTGCCGTCTGTTATTTACAACAGGAAGGTTCCCTGTCTGATTCCCTGTGCAATTGACCAGGACCCGCATTTTCGTCTGGCGAGGGATGTTTTGCCAAAGTTAAATTTTTACAAACCATCCGTTATTCACAGCGTATTTTTGCCCGGGCTTAAAGGAATGGAAGAACATGGAAAGATGTCGTCTTCGGAAGAACAGACTGCAATTTTTACAACAGACAATGAAAAGACAGTGAGGAAGAAAATTATGAAATATGCATTTTCAGGGGGGCAGGCAACAGTTGAAGAGCATCGCAAAAAAGGTGGAAATCCGGATATTGATGTTTCATATCAGTGGCTCGTGTTTTTTGAGGAAGATGATGAAAAATTGCACAAAATTTATGAAGATTACGGAAGCGGATCGTTACTGACAGGAGAATTAAAGGAAATTTTGATTGATAAACTAAACGGATATTTAAGGGCTCATCGAGAGAGAAGGGAAAAGGCAGGTGATTTGATAGATAAATTTATGTTTAAAATTTAAAAGATTATCTATACTTCACAACTTCACAGACTGCGTTTTTTCAAATTTATGAAACCGTA
>CCXY01000044.1_pt1 | contig 28290 bp, 21 predicted proteins | sample 244351 | NCBI WGS metagenome assembly CCXY01 (sample SAMEA2779768, study PRJEB6121) | groundwater metagenome | isolation source: sulfidic groundwater | reverse complement strand
AAATTGGAATCAGCGAAGGAAGTATGAGGGCATTGCTGAACTATTTAAAAGAGAAAAACATTCTTACCGCAACACATAAGGGACACTCTCTCACTCCTGCGGGAGATAAAATAATTGCCGGATTTTTAAATTTTGCATCGTTCCCGTTTGAAATTTCACTTTCGGATATGACACAAGACAAATGTATCGGAATAATACTAAAGAATGCATCCGAAAAAATAAAAAGCGGAATTGAAGAAAGAGATACTGCAATCAGGGAAGGATGCGATGGAGCTTATATTCTTTTATATACAAATGACGGATTTAAATTTCCATCCGTAAACACAAGCATTTTTGACTATCCTGTTTCTCATGAATATCTGAACAATATCGCAAGACTAGAAAATTTAAATGAAGGTGATATTGTAGTAATATGTTTTGCCGATGATTTCATAAATGCAGAAAATGGAGTTATAAACATTTCATTAAATAAACAAAATTTTAATTGGAAATTATTTTAAGTTGGAAATTTAATTCTTATTTATTTTTAAATAAATTCAAAAAATGGCAGAAAAAAAGGACTTTAATGGTAGCAAAACAAAAGAGAAGAAAGAAAAGAGAACAAAGATGTTGTTGTTGGTTGGCTCATTTGTAGTTGCCATAACACTGGTCTTATCGGGGCTTATTATGAACAATTATTATGTGACACAGCAACCGCCGCAAAATCCCGTGGATGTTGTTTCGGATTTAAATTTAAAGACAACAGAAGAGGTAACATTTTATGTTCAAAATTTTTCGGACGAATTTATTTTTATCACAAATAGCGGTTTTGATTGGAACACTCTTAACTACATGAAAAATATATCCGTAAAAGGTGTCCGAAAAATTGAAGTAGAATATGTTACTAAGAAGTACTATATTTTTAAATTTAAACTGAACACTACAAATAGTACTGATTCGGATAAGAATGATGTTTTTAACGAAATTTATAATAATTTCAGATTTTCGCTTAATATAGAAGATAAAAACAGTTTGCTTGGTGTTTATAATGGTTATCCGTATGGAATTGCAAAAAGATTCAAAATATTTGCCCCCGTTTCTACGCAGCCGGACGATTTTGTTACCGGAGCATGGTATATAATGAAAACAAACACAACGACAGAAGATGTGGCACTTATATCAAAAATTATTGAACAATGCAATAATATGTCAGCGGTTGTGAAAAACATAACTACTGTAAATGTTGAAGGTGCAACGGACAATGCAAAAATTTTAGGGAAATTAAACATAAACACAAGTAGTATGAAGATAGAAAATCCGAAGGTTGAATTGGGTAATGATAATGCTACAAATATTTTGCTTTTGAAAAATTTAATAAATAAATATCCTAATAGTATTTTAACAGATAATACTTCAAACATTTCAGCGCTCAATTTTGCCGAATTCGCAATAAATGTGAAAAATTTGGAAAATTTAAATAATAGCAATAATACAAATACGAGCCCGAAAATTATTTCATTTGAGTATAATTTCACAAAGGAAGAAATGGAAAAAATACTGGGTGATGCTCTGACAGGCACAAAAATAAACCATACTATTCATCCTGGAAAAATAACATTCGGAATAGACGCAAATATATGGAACAAAGAAATTTATGAAAACATAAAGAAAAATTTAAAAAATTTAACGATAGAAAAGCAGGGAACTGTCAGCATAGCGGAATCATGCGTGAATGATAAAAAACTGATTGCCATTACTAAAAATACGGACTTCAATGCCGTTTTAAATTTAAATAGAAAGAGCAACGATACTATAAAGGTAAATTTATATTCAATGACAGGAGGCGGAGAAGACAGACATATTCCTTATCTGGCGGTTGATTCGGATTTGAAATAAAACAAAGCGATCATTTAATAAACAATTATTGTAACTATTCAGCATAGATTTTTAAAGATTGAAAATCTTGTGGATTTTCAGTAATTTTTTGAAAATTTCACAGGTATTAAAAAATATTTGAAATATTTTTTAAGATTGAAAATTTGGTAGTGATAAAGATGTAATGATATTTTAAATATTATAGTGAATCTATCAACATTTTACACCCAATCTACGATTCATCAATCTGCTTCAATAGTGTAAAAAGTCAGCAGATTGACTATAATCTCAATTTTAATTATGATTCAACAGGATGTAAGGGAATTACCAAAAATGAATCCTTGCTATTGTGACAATATATAAAAAGGCAAAATTTGGACAATTTTTAAAGGTGGAATTTATGCGTATATATTGTTATAACATATAAGAGGTCAAAATTTTTAGTTTCCTTACAACCTGTCAACAAATTATAACTTATCATTACCTATTTAGCACTACCGAAAATTTATTTATAAATTTTCAGTAAAATTTTGTCACCTCACTTACGCTCACTTCGTTCGTGTATTTACAAAATTTTTGTAATTTTGAAAATCGTTCGGAGATTTTCAAAATTTCATTTTGAAAATACTCTCTGAATAGTTTATATATTGGACATGTTGCAAAATAACTTTTCAACCTTTGAATTCCTTTGACAGGATGTAAGGGAATTACCAAAAATGAACCCTTGCTATTGTGACAATATATAAAAAGGCAAAATTTGGACAATTTTTAAAGGTAGAATTTATGCGTATATATTGTTATGATATATAAGAGGTCTAAAAATTTTAGTTTCCTTACATCCTGTTGAATTTTATTAATTTTCACATTTAAAATTTTTAATTTGCAACAACTCTATTAATAATCATAATGTATTAACATAAATTTAATACCTCTGAATAGTTACTAATAAATTTAAATTAATAAATTCAGATGAAAACCATAATATTATGCGGGGGAAAAGGAACACGCCTATGGCCGTTAAGCAGGGAGCAGCTTCCGAAGCAGTTTATAAAAATTTTTGATGACAAGTCGCTTTTTCAGAGAACCGTTGAAAGGGCAAAATTATTTTCACAGGAAGATGAAATTTTTATCGTAACAAATAAGGAATATAAATTCAGGGTTCTGGATGAATTAAAAGAAATCAACATAAGCATTCCCGAAAGAAATACTCTTCTGGAACCGTCAGGAAAGAACACACTTCCCGCAATTTATTTTGGAATAAAAACGATTAAAGAAATTTATGGTGACTGTAATGTAGAAGTCATTCCATCCGACCATGTTATAAATACAAACGATGCATATACGGAGGCATTTAAAACAGGAGAAAATTTAGCAAATTACGAATTAGTAACCTTTGGAATAAATCCAAAGACGCCGCATACCGGTTATGGTTACATAGGAATCGGAAAAGCAACAAAAGAAGGAAATCATCACCTCACTGATGTTCGGAAGGCCTTTAAAGTTAAAGAATTTAAGGAAAAGCCAAATTTGGAAACGGCAAAAAAGTATGTTGGGGAGGGATATTTATGGAACAGCGGAATGTTTATCTTTAATACAAAAATTTTCATAGAAGCCGTCAAAAATTTGACTCCTGAAATTTACACCGCATTTGAAAGCAGCGGCAGTTTAGCGGAAATTTATAAAAAAATTCCTGAAATTTCGGTTGATTACGGAATTATTGAAAAAGCAAAAAATGTATCTGTTGTTCCTTTAAATACCTCATGGAATGATTTGGGAAGTTTTGATGCTATATATGATATTTATGATAAAGATAAAGATGAAAATGCAGGCAGAGGAGAGCGTATTTCCGTCGATTCTTCAAAAAATTTAGTCATAACAAAGCGACTAACAGCACTGGTAGGGGTTGAAAATTTAGCGGTTATTGACTCGGGAGATGCTTTGTTGATTGCTAAAAGAGGAGAAACACAAAAAGTTAAGGAAATTTTTAAAATTTTGAAAAATAAAGGAGATGAAAGGGCAATTACCGATAAAACAGCTTATCGTCCCTGGGGACAATATACTGTGCTGGAGGACGGAGAAAGGTATAAAATAAAACACATTGTTGTTCTGCCGAAAAAACGACTGAGTTTGCAGATGCATTATCACAGAAGTGAACACTGGATAATTGTCAGGGGAATGGCTAAAATTGTTGTTGACGGCAAAGAAATGTTTTTGAGAAACGGGGAAAGTACATTCATTCCTTCTGGATTCACTCACAGAATAGAAAATCCCGGAAAGGTGCCTTTAGAGATAATGGAAGTGCAAATCGGAGAATATCTCGGAGAGGACGATATTGAAAGATTTGAAGATGATTTCGGACGGGGAAAAGAAAAGGTGTGAAATTTAAAATCAATTTAAGACAAAAGTTGATAAATTTACTATGACCCAACTTTCCCGCACAAAAAATTAATAACCTTGCAGTGTAGCGATTTGTATTTTAGAGATACAATTACGACCAAACTTTTTAAGTTTTAAATCGGTATGTTATTAGGTATGCATTTTACAGGTATGCATTTTACGTGGGAAACTCAGTCTATAATATAAAATTAAATAAATTTTTGTCCCTGATTCTTATGGCACATAACCCATAACCGACTCACTTACTCATCTTTATTTTTATACTTTTCATACAACGCCTTCTTTTGCATTTCATAAACATTCATAGCACCATCAACTACCAAATCAAACGCTTTGTTAAATTCTTCCTTTGTCAAAATCCCATCCATTTGCAACAATACAATTTCCTTATTTTTTGGAATAATTGCAACAGGTAAATCACAATCACCGTAATTGTCCTCTTCTTTGCATAAATCCAGAACAATTTCACCATCAACTTTTCCCGATGTGCATCCGGCAACCAGATCCTTCATCGGAACTCCTGCGTCTGCCAGTGCCAATGAGGCAGCGGTTATTCCTGCAATCCTCGTTCCGGCATCCGCCCGCAAAATTTCAATATATACATTTATCTGCGTATTCGGGAATTCTTCCAATAGTACTACGGAAGATAGTGCTTCGGTTATTACCTTTGAAATTTCAACTGATCTTCTGTCAGGACCCGGTCTTTTTCTGTCTTCAACACTGAACGGTGCCATATTATACTCACATTTTAAGATTGCTTTTGTTGAGTCTTCTTCAAATTTTGGAATTACTTCTCTTGGTCCATAAACACCTGCAATAACTTTATTCTTTCCCCATTCAACCGATGCCGAGCCTATTGCATTTTTCAGGACTCCGACCTTCATTTTTATATCCCGCAATTCGTCCCATTTTCTCCCGTCAACTCTAACCCCATCAACGATTAATTTTTTTTCTGTTTCCATAGTCATATATGATAAAATTTAATATTGTTTGTGACATTGATTGTATAAAATTGTAATATTATTGGTATAAAATTTATTTACAAATTATGAATGAAATACTAATTATAGAAAATAATTTACAATAAAAATGGATAATTTCGGAGAAAATTCTTTTTGGCTGATTTTGAGTTTGCTCTTAACAACCGCTATGCTATCCTGTTCATCTGCTGAAATTACGTATTCCCTAACAAATATAACTTACGAAGGAAATTTTGAAAAGGAAAATGCAAAAGATATAACCTTAATTACCGAGATGCCTTTAACAGACAAAACACAAAAAATTTTAAAAATTCAGTCCGCTCAAAATTATTCAATTGAAAAAGGTAATGGAAAAGAAACGATAAAAATAACTGTCGGTTCTGCAAATAACTATTCGTTAAATTTCATTGTTGAGAAAAAAATTTACGAAATTAAATTTAATAATGAAAGCAATAACGAAGGAAATGATTCCGAAATACAAAATTTTCTCATCGGGATAGGAAATGTTGAATGGAACGAAGAAATAAAGAAAAAGGTAGAAGAAATAACCTCTGCCAATGACAGTTACAATGATAATAAAAAGGATAATAAAAACATTGAAGATGCACTCAATGCCTTCAAAATTGCAAAATTTGTTCATGATTACCTTACTTATGATTACAATTCGGAAATTTTATCTGCAAGGGATGTGTTTAGGTCAAAGAGGGCTACTTGCATGGGCTATACGAATTTATTCGTAGCAATGTGCAGAAGTATCGGAATTCCCGCAAGAGCAGTCGGAGGAATTGCCTCTACCGATAAGGGCTTTGAAAAACACGCTTATGCAGAGGTTTTTATTAATGAGCAATGGATTCCTATAGACCCGACTTTTGGACAATTTCCTGCCGATGCATCGCATATAGCAATCTACAGAGATAATGAAGCAAGGGGAATCAAACTTGAATTGAAATTTCTCGGAAAAAATGTTTCGCATACAGGAACGATGAATGCAAAATTTATAACCTTAAAAGATGAAAATTTAATAAGCGGAAAAATCATCAACAAAAATTTAACTGGAAAAAATTCTACTATGCAGATTAATGCCGAACTAACAAACAGCAAAAATTTTTATGTATTCGGAGTGTGCAAAATTTCGTCGTTATTAAAGGCTGATGCAGATGAAAAAATTTTCTATTTATCACCTTATAAAAAAAAGAACATAACCTTTAAAGTTTTTGTTCCGGAACAGGAAAGAAATTTTTTATATTTTTATGGTGTAAATGTACGATGCAATGATTTGAAATTAACAACAAATTTTACCGTTGATACCGACAAAACTGGAAATATCTATAATGGCGTTGTGATTGAAAATATAAACACACATTCAAAGGAAATTGAGCTGAAAAATTTAAATAAGGAAAACAACAGCGAAATTACAATTGAAATATGTACGCAAAATCAAAATGAAGGAAATAAAAATACATTAAAATGCGTAAATGAAACTGTTGTTGTTGAAAAGGGTGCGGACTATGTTTTAAAGTATGAGATTGAATATCCAGCTCAAAATTTTATATTAACTGCAAAATGCATCGGCAGGGATTTTTCGGACAGTAAAGAGGTTGCCGTTAATGTTATTGGCAACGAGGATAATAAGACAGGTGACGGAAGGGATGAAATTTCAAATCAATGGCAAAATTTTGTTAAAAATGTGGGTTCAAACAACTATTTGATTGCTGCAATTGCCCTTATGGTTATTGCTTTTATTATTTTTATTTTTAAAAAATATGGTAGTGCTAAATAAGTAATGATAAAATTTAATATTTATAGTGAATCTATCAACATTTTGCACCCAATATACGATTCATTAATCTGTTTCAATAGTGTAAAAAGTCAGCAGATTGAATATAAGATGACTATCGGCTGTTGACCGAATTAAACCTTACCACAATGAACCATTAAACAGCATACTTAACTGTGATTTATATCCAAAATGGTATCATTTAATTCAGTCATTTTTTTATAATCGCCGATAGTCATGTATAAACCAAAATTCAATATCTGGAATAGGTAAAATACATAAAATTCTTACAAAATATCATTACCTCTTTATCACAACTAAAAATATTAAAACTTTCCGATAATAAACGCAAATAAAGCGATCAGCATCCCAATCTTTATAATTTTCCTTGCGTTTTTCGGATTTTTAAACTGAATAATCAGAGAGTAAATGAACATTAAATCAGTAATAGAAACAAGAAAAACATAAGCGAGGTTAAATTTTAAAATCAGATAAGGAACCGGAGAAAGTGCAACGGAAAGAAACAAAAACATCGCCGCAACAATTCCTGATTTCTTTATTCCGATTTTCTTTGGCAAGGTAAGACGGTCGGCATCCCCTTTATAGTCCTCAATATCCTTTATAATTTCTCTCCCGAATATTGCCAGAAAGGCAAGAATTGCAAATATTATGCTTGGACTTATTGCAAACAAGACATCAAAATTTTTTATTGCAACTCCTCCGAATACAAAAAGCATACCTGTAAGAAACGCAATGGTAAAATTTTTTGATAAATAATGCCTTTTGAATTTTAATTCGTATCCTATCTGAAACATAAAGGCAATTATCGCAATAATGATGCAAAAAAAATTTAAAAAAAACGCAAGCAGCAATGAGAGTAAAAACAAGACAACTGAAAATTTTAAAGCATCGTCTGCTTTGACTCTGTTTGAGGGGAGCGGCCTTTCCGGATGATTTATTTTATCAATATCTCTGTCAAAATAATCGTTTAAGACATTTCCGGCAGATGAAAAAAGAAAGACTGCAACAATTGCAATTAACATTACATTTAAATATAAATTTATATTACTTCCGGTTTCAATTAATATTGCAGCGGCAACGGCAAGTGAAGTTAAGCCTGATGTAAATGGTCTGCACAATTCAAAAAACGGATAAATTTTTTTCATAATTTTTTTCATTGTTTAAATAATAAATTTATAAATTTACAATATAAAACCTAAAATTTAAAATGCGGCAACAGAAAATTCATAAAACAGCAGTTATTTTAGACGGAGCAAAAATTATCGGAGATGTGAATATCAGTGAAAATTCCTCCGTATTTTATAATGCGGTTTTGCGTGCCGACAGAATGAAAATCATAATGGGAAAATTTTCAAATGTTCAGGATAACTGTATTATTCATGCCGAACACAATGATGTCCTTATCGGCGATTATGTAAGTATCGGACACGGCGCGATAATTCACGGGTGCAAAATTTCAGATAAATGTATTATCGGAATGGGTGCAATAATAATGGAAGGTGCTGAAATAAAGGAGGACTGTATAATCGGAGCGGGAGCAATAGTTACTGAAAATAAGGTTATTCCTGAAAATTCGCTTGTTTATGGAATTCCTACAAAGGTCATCCGAAAATTAACCGACGATGAAATTGAATATATAAAACAAAATGCATTAACTTATGTTGAACTGGCAAAAAAGAATAAAATTTTATAAAAAACAAGAACTTGCTCAATATTAAAGGGTAAATCACTTATAACTGTCAAAAAATTAGAAGTAACCTCCACTCTTTATTGAGCATATTCAAAAACAAATTAAATTTGTATCCTCTCAATAAAACATGGTAAATTAAATTGTATATCTCTACTTTACGGGTGCAAAATACTAAATTTTTACATTTTACCCTAAATTTTTGAGAGGATACTTAAATTTAAATATTATAGTTGTTGTAAATTAAAAATTTTAAATGTGAAAATTAATAAAATTAAAAGGAATTCAAAGGTTGAAAAGTTATTTTGCAACATGTCTATTACATGACTATCGGCTAAATTAAATTTTGGTGAAATTAAACTTCGCCACATTAACACAAAACTGTACACAAGAGGGCAGTAATATATAGTTGAAGTCATAACAAAATAGACAAAATAATCCCAAATAGATTTAGGCACACTCACCTAATACCTCTTTTTAAGGGTGTGGTCTAAATTGTTGTGTCATGTACTATATATCAATGGTAACCTTTATTTTCACCATTTTTTTAAATAGCCGATAGTCATGTATTATTAAAATGAGCAGATCAATGCGTTATGCAGGAAATTTTTATCCCGGAACCGAATACGAATGTAAAAATATGATTGCAGAGATGGAAAAAGATGTTTATAAGCCTGAGGTAAATTTTGAAAATGCAATTGCGGGAATTGTGCCACACGCAGGATGGATATTTTCAGGAAAAATTTCATTCAGCGTATTCAATGCAATTAATGAGATAAATAAGGATGCAGATACTTTTATTTTATTCAGTGCAAATCATAGTGCATACATTTCAAAGTCGGCAATTATGAGCAAAGGCAAATGGCAAACACCTTTCGGAGAGATTGAAATTGATGAAAATTTAGCGGGAAAAATTTTAAAAGAAGGAAAAATTTATATTGAAGACAATCCTAACGCTCATGCCGATGAACATTCGGCAGAAGTTCAATTACCATTCATAAAATTTTTATTTCCGAATGCAAAAATCGTTCCGATAATGCCTGTAATAAGCGATGAGGCCATCAAACTCGGAGAAATTGTCGGAAATATTGTCAAAAAAGAAAAGGAAGAAAGGCAAAAAAATATAGTTATTGTCGGAACAAGCGATTTGACACATTACGGACTGAATTATGATTTTACTCCGAAGGGTTGTGGAACCGATGCATTAAAATGGGCCAAGGAAGTAAATGATAAAAAGATTATAAATTTAATGCTCAATCAGGAATATGATAAAATAATAGAAGAAGCAAATAAAAATATGAATGCGTGCGGCCCAGGTGCAATATCAGCGACAATTGCAGCGGCAAAAATTTTAGGAAGTAAAAAGGGAAATTTAATCAAGTATGCAACAAGTTATGATGTATTTCCGCAATATGGAATAGATTCATTTGTGGGATATGCAGGGGTTTTATTTTAAATTTTAAAAAGATAAACAATAGAGCATCGCAATTTTACGATAATTAAGTTTACTTCTTGAGAAATCTGAATTTCAGTAATACGAGCAACATGAATATTATTGCTCCCATAATCACCACAACATCCGCCCCTTTGATAAATAAAGGATAGGTTGGTGATTCCGGAATCTTGGCAAATCCCAGCCAGATAAGAAGTGCAAATACAGCCATTGCAATTATTGATCCAAGTGCGGCATCCTTTAAATTATCTATTTTTATTTTAATCATTTGATTTTGGGGTAATGCTGGGCTGTTCAATATAGAGGATATTTTAAATTGTTCTTCTTTCCATTTTTTGATATGAAAAAAATTCTCTACGTTTCTTCATTTAAGAGGTAAATTACAACAGTAAGAAAAAAATGGCAAGAACTTTTTTATAGATTTTTGTACAAATTGAACACCCCAGGGTAATGCTAAATAAGTAATGATAAAATTGTATCCCCTCAATAAAACAGGGTAAATTAAATTGTATATCTCTACTTTACGGGTGCAAAATACTAAATTTTTGCATTTTACCCTAAAATTTTGACAGGATGTAAGGGAATTACCAAAAATGAACCCTTGCTATTGTGACAATATATAAAAAGGCAAAATTTGGACATTTTTAAAGGTAGAATTTATGCGTATATATTGTTATAATATATAAGAGGTCTAAAAATTTTAGTTTCCTTACATCCTGTTGAGAGAATACTATACTGCTCAACGGCAGAAATTGCACTTTTTATTGAATGGCATATTGTATGTTGCTTACGAACAAGAGATTTACTCTTTGCTTACATTACGATTTCATAAATTTGAAAAAACGCAGTCTGTGAAGTTGGGAAGTATATCTCTTAAATCCCAATCACATCCTTCATATTGTAAATTCCTTTCTTTTTATTTATAAATTCCGCTGCTCTTAATGCTCCCATTGCAAATGTATCCCTTGAAATTGCCGTATGCTTTATTTCAATAACCTCTTCCGGATTTCCGAACATTACAGTATGTTCTCCGATAATTCCTCCGATTCTTATTGAATGTATAGGTATTTCTTTTTCATAAATTTTTTCTAAAATTTCCTTCATTTTTAATGCGGTTCCGCTCGGTTTGTCTTTTTTTGTTATGTGGTGTGCTTCAACAATTTCAGCATCATAGTCATTTAATAAATTTCCCGCATCTTCAATTAATTTCCAAAATATATTTACGCCTACACTCATATTCGGGCTTATAACCGCTCCGATATTGTTTGCTTCTATTATTTCTTTTAATTCCTCTTTTTGTTCTTCATTAAAACCTGTAGTTCCGATTACTGCATTTATTTTATTTTTTCCAACTGTTTTTAAATTTTCAATACATGCACTGGCATTACTGAAATCAATAACAACATCCGGCTTTGTTTGCTTTAAAATTTTATCCGAATCAGTGCTCTTGCTGATAGTCACCTTGCTCTCAGTTCCGATAAAATTTCCGATATTCATTCCGACATTTTTAACATCAAATACGGATGAAATTTCAAAATTTTTATCTTTTGCCAGTCGTGCTATTGTTTGACCCATCCTTCCGAATCCGATAATTCCGATTTTCAGGTTTGCCATTTTGTTTTTGTTTGTTTTTATTATTTTGTATAAAATTTAAAAAATTTTAAAATTTATTTTGTAACTATTCAGCTACCACAAAAATTAAAGGTAAATTTTTTGACTTTTTTAAATTTTTTGAAATTTTCACAGGTAAATTTTTGTGCCCTCTGAATAGTTACTTTATTTTTATCATTAATATGTCTTTCCTATATAAGCAACCTTTCCATTTTTGTCGCACACAATACATTTTTTTTCTTTTTCTTCTACTCCAAGCACACTCGCGTATGATTCAATTTCATTTTTACATTTTTCATCCTGACACAATCCTATTTCAATAATTCCCTTTCCGATTTGAGCTTTCGCTTCTTCAATTGTGTTTGCCTTAAAAATCGCTCCGTTAAATTTCCTGTCTGCACTTTCTCTTAAATTTTTATCTATGTCTTTAAAAATCTCGGCAATTTTTTCATCCGTCAATTCCGCTATTTTTATTTTTTCTTTTTTTTTCGTGTCTCTCCTGACTACAACAACTTCATTATTTTCAATATCTCTCGACCCTGCTTCAATTCGCAGCATCGCCCCTCTTTTCTCCCAATAATAAAATTTCTCTCCGGGTGTTTTATCGCTTTCATCTAATACAACCCTGAATTTATCCGATTTTTCCTTTATCTTTCTGCAATAATCCAGAACTCCTTCTTTATTTCCTTTTGCGAATATCGGGACAATCACCATTTGTGCAGGTGCAAATTTTGCAGGAAATTTTAATCCCGCATCATCTTTATGAATGTTAAGAACAGACGCCAGCAATCTTCCGAAACTTGGTCCATAGCAGGTTAAATGCACAAATTTATGGTTACCTTCTTCATCTTCATATTTTATATCAAATGCCTCTGAAAATTTCTCGCTCAGGTTGTGAATTGTCGCAATCTGTAAAATTTTGCCGTCAATTATCGTATCATAAGCGAGTGTGTAAGATGCACCGGGAAATTTATCCCATTCAGGCCTTCGGTGGATCCTATAAGGAATGCACAATTCATTAAGCAAATCGCCGTAAATTTTTCCAATATCTTCCGCATTCTTTTCGGCATCCTCTGAATTTTTAAAAGCGGAATGTCCTTCATTCCATAAAAATTCCCTTCCTCTTATTAAAGGTCTTGTCTGCTTTGTTTCATATCTATACACGGCGCAGGTCTGATGAACCTTCATCGGCAAGTCCCTATGGCTTCTTATCCACAGTGAAAACATTGTATAAATAGGTGTTTCCGATGTCGGCCGCAGGGCTAGTTTTTTGTCAAGCTTGTTCTTTCCCGCTTCCGTAACCCAAAAGACCTCTGTTTCAAAGCCCTTAATGTGTTCTGATTCCTTCTTTAAAATATCCTCGGGGATTAAAACAGGGAATAATACCGGCTCGTGTCCCGCTTTTTCCAAATTTTCCTCCAAAATTTTCTGAATCTCCCTGATAACGAGCAATGCATTTTTTCTATATATAAGCATTCCCTGAACAGCATACCTATTGTCATAAAATTCGGTTAAAATTTCATCATCTATTTCCACTTTAAATTTTTGTTAAATTTTAATTTTTTTGTTAAATTTTAACTTTATAAGCACATAATTTTTGTAAATATAATTAACAAGACATTCAAAAATTTTAATTCAAAAATTTTAATATGAAAAGAGTTCATGTTTTTGTTTCCGGAATTGTACAGGGTGTCGGGTTCAGATGGTTTATTGAAAAGAATGCAAAAGAACTAAATTTAAATGGCTTTGTCAAAAATATCCGCAACGGTGAAAGATCCAGGCAGGTTGAGGCGGTTTTTCAAGGAGATGAAAAAAGTATTGATGAAATTATAAAATTATGCAAAAAAGGACCTTTGTTTTCGTATGTCCGCAAGGTTGAAGTAAATGAAGAAAATCGGACGGAAGAATTTTATGATTTTGAAATTTTGTCAGATATTTAAATTTTATAGGGAGGGAAATAAAAGACAAAAGTTTCCCTCTATGGAAGGAAATTTATAAAAATTTAAAAAATTTAAGATTTTCCGCCTTTTTTATTATTAGACTTGTTGCAAATTAATTTGACTCATATTTTTAAGGTCGCGAGGTTGTCATAAAATTCAAAAATTTTTCGCTGTCATTTCAATTTTTTTTTTGAAATATACTGTGCAACGGCAGAAATTGCACTTTTTATTGAATGGCATATTGTATGTTGCTTACGAACAAGAGATTTACTCTTTGCTTACATTACGGTTTCATAAATTTGAAAAAACGCAGTCTGTGAAGTATATACTGAAAACTACGAGTTTTCAATCTTTCAAAATGCCGAAGCATTTTGAAATGAGAGCAAAGCGAACTTATCACAAATTTGGTAGTGATAAAGATGTAATGATATTTTAAATATTATGGTGAATCTATCAACATTTTACACCCAATCTACGATTCATCAATCTGCTTCAATAGTGTAAAAAGTCAGCAGATTGACCACAATCTCAATTTTAATTATGATTCAACAAATTATAACTTATCATTACCTATTTAGCACTACCCTTTTGAATATGCAAATGGAAATATTCACATAAATAATTGCGAAAATCGACATTCTCTACTTAGACCTTTTCTCGTAATCAAGCGAGGAGTATCAAAGTACAATTTACAATCTTACGCAAACCTCTTTCAATTCTTTTTCAATAAAAGATTACAATCCTATAATCCTGTTGAAATAGTATCTCAAGCTATCAATGCAATCATTAATTTTTTGTACTTTTTACAATGCCTAAAAAATCAGCAATTTTTGAAACTTTTCGCATAATTTTAAGCGCGTATCACTCTATTAAAAATATGAGCCATTTCAGGGATGTTGTTCCCGGGTGGAGCAACGCAAAATCCGGGGAATATGATATCATTCCGGATTTAAATAATAATGGAATATTTGACGAAATTGATAAAAAAGCAATGGATGATAGTTACTTTATAGGATTTACAGTTGAGAAAAAATTTGATTTTGACAATAACAATGTCCTTGATATTTTTGATGCGGTCTCTGCACTTGAAAATTTAAGCGACGGAAAAATAATTTATAATGCCGAATGCTCGGATGTAAATAATAACGGAATTGATTTAATAGATATTTTTTATTTAATGGAAAGAATTATTAATTAAATTTCAATCAAATTTTTAAAATGTCAAAAATAAAAGTCGGTGTTATAGGAACCGGAACAATAGGACACAGAGTTATTGCTTATGGTGCAAGACAAAAAGACATGGAAATTTGCGGTGTTTCCAAAACAACCCTCGATGATGTATATGATACGACTGCAATGCTGTGGAAATCCGGAATTCCTGTTTATGCTTCATCAAGAATCGGAAAGGATGGTTTAAGCAAGTCGCTTGAAGAATTCAGGAATTATTTTAACCGGATAAAAGACACAAAAAAAATTTACGGTGATGTCAATGAATTGGTTCCTGGAACTATTGAGGATTTGGTTAACGAAAGTGATGTTATTGTTGATACCTCGGCGGGAACTATAAACAAGATAAGTGTTTCGGAATATAACAAGAAAGAATTTTACCTCTCGCATAACGAAAAATCAGGCAAGAAAATTAAGGTTATCTTTCAGGGCGGTGAGGAATCGGATATCGGGAAAATTTCATTCAATGCGGCTGTAAATTATGATGAAGCGATAGAAGTAGGAAAAAGCGATGAACCATATATCAGGCAGGTTTCATGCAATACAACGGCACTTTCAAGAATTTTGTATGCATTTCTTGAAAATTATACTATAAACAGGGTTTATGTTGTAATTGTCAGGCGTTCAACAGATCCGGGAGAAGAAAGTAAGAACATACTTAATGACATTTATCTCGGAGAACATTTGCCTTCACATCGCGGACCGGATGTTGAAGAGGTATTTAAGAATTACAAAAATTTTAAAAATTTACTTGACAAACAAATTTTGACAAGTGCGATAAAGGTAACAACCGACCAGATGCATGCTCATGATATAACACTTACATTTCCTGTATCCGCTCCTTACGGTGAAGAAAATTGTCCCACAAAAGAAAAATTTATTGAAATCTGTAAAAATTCAATATTAAAGAATCGTATAGCCCTCGATGACAGCGTAATGCATACATCCCGACTGAGAGAATTTGCGAGGCGAAAGGAAAGAATGCTTTATATGAAAGCTCAAATTTTTCCGACTTGCGGCGATATGTTTGCAGTTACTGCGGGATTAAATTCATTTGCATTTATAAGAAGAACAACGGTGTATGGAGATAAGTGGATTCATTTAAAACTTCAGACGGCGGTTCATCAGGAGGCAATTGTAATTCCCGATACGATTGATGCAATAAGAGCATTATGCTATGATAAATTACGGGTTTCAAGGGATGATTCAATAAGAATGACGGATGAAAGTTTGGGGATGAACGAAGAATAAATTTAACAACAATATAAAACTGGTTTAGGTATCGCGATGTTGTGTTTTTTGGGTTTTTATAACAATAACTCCCTGTTATCGCAATCGGAATAATTTTATACATTGTGCTAAATGAAGGAGCAAATTAAAAGGCTCTTATTTAATATCGTGATGTTGTTATGAAGCCGACTTTCCGCACATCCCCCTCAAAAATGATAAAATTTACAAATTTTTTGTCTAAATTTTGCGAAAAACAATCGGAAATTAAAAAAATTTGATCAGATGTGCGGAATGTGGGATGAAGTTTCAAAAAATTTCGCTGTCATCACTGGGTTGAAAATAATAGCCATGCTCAAAAATCCGAAAAATTTATAAATCCTTTACAAATTTTCCTTCAATCATAATCTTGCTCACATCACTACTTTTACATCTATTTACCAAACTTGTTATTAAATTTTTACTGTGCTTTAAATTCAGACCATTTTTATTGATAAATATACTGTCCGCAACTTTTCCTTTGTCTATTATTCCGGCGTTTAAATTTAACGCTTTTGCAGGATTTATTGTCACTGTTTTTAAAATTTCTTTCGGTTCAACAAAGTCATGAAGGGATGAAATTTTGTAAGCGAATTCCATTTCTGCCCATAAGTCAGGAGAGTTTAGCATTACATTATCCGTTCCCAGACAAACATTAATTTTTGCATCTATCAATTGCCTTAAATTCGGAATTCCGCATTTAAGAATAGCATTGCTTCTCGGACATAAAACAATTGTTATTCGGTTCCTTCTTGCGGCTTTAATTTGTTCTTCACTCGGATTTAAAAAATGAATAATTATATCGGGCAAAATTTTTAAGTTGAACACTTCTGAAATTTCATCTTTTGCTTCACCCGCATGCAACGCAAATATTTTTTTATGTGTTTTAATGTATTTCAGCCCTTCTTCGTAGGTCCCAAAATTTTTCAGATTATATAAATTTAATCCGAGCCCGTCAACATAATCCAGGTCATCAATCCGGACATCCCGTGCTAAAATTTTTGCTTTTATCCGAATATTTTTTATGACCTTTTTTAATTGCTCAACCCCGTTCATTCCGAATTCTCTGAAATCAACAAAGGTTGAAATTCCCGAATCGAGCATTTGTAAGCATGAGTCCTTCATTGCATCAGAAATTTCACTTTGGCTCGCCTTTTTATAAAATTTCCATTTGCTTCCGTTCTTTCCGCAGCACTCTTTCGCATTTAAATTTTGAACTGCGTCTTTTGCAAATGAGTCGCCGATATGCGTATGTGTGTTTATCAATGAAGGCATAACCACGAAATTTTTAAAGTTTCTACCATCACTAACATAACCTTCATTACACTCTGAAATTTTTCCGTTTTCTATTACTAAATTTCCTTCTTCAATAATTTCAAAATTTTTGTCGATAAATGAGCAATTAAAAAGCATTTTGTATTTGTTTAGCTGCTTAAAAGTTGGTAGTGCTAAACATGTAAGGCTAAATTATAATGATAGATAAATTACTTAATCGCACCAATATGATTTTCAATTTTCTTTGAAAATGACAATGTAAAGCGTACTAATCTTGACACTCGTTGACGCATTGTACAATTGAACCTTTCAATAATGTTTGTCTTGCCAGACTTTTTATCTGCCACTATATGCTGTTTTTCTGGAATAACACCTTTGTATGCATCCCAGTCATCAGTGTAAAAAACTGAATTTTCCTGATATCTTTAAGGTATTTTTTTCCATATCTCTTTAGCACTATCAGAGCCTTACATGTTTATCACTACCAAAAAGTTAAGTGTGAAAACTGTGAAAAAATAACTGCAAAATCAAATATGACGAGGTAAAAACACAATTAGCTAAACAAATACAGCATTTTTATTAAATTTTAGTAACTATTCAGCCACCCCAAAAATCACAGATGATTTAAAAATTTTTAGATTTTTAAAGATTGAAAATATTGTGGATTTTCAGTAATTTTTTGAAAATTTTACAGGTATCAAAAAATATTTGAAATATTTTTAAAGATTGAAAATTTGGTAGTGCTAAATAGGTAATGATAAGTTATAATTTGTTGAATCACAATTAAAATTGAGATTATAGTCAATCTGCTGACTTTTTACACTATTGAAGCAGATTGATGAATCGTAGATCGGGTGTAAAATGTTCAGGACTTACGCAAACCAAAAGTAAACCATTGAATTACTGAAGCCTTTTTACGAGTCAAATGCGTAAGTCATAATGTTGATAGATTCACTATAATATTTAAAATATCATTACATCTTTATCACTACCGAAAATTTATTTATAAATTTTCAGTAAAATTTTGTCACATCACATACGCTCACTTCGTTCGTGTATTTACAAAATTTTTGTAATTTTGAAAATACTCTCTGAATAGTTTATATATTTGTAATCATAAGGTATTAACATAAATTTGTATCCTCTCAATAAAACAGGGTAAATTAAATTGTATATCTCTACTTTACGGGTGCAAAATACTAAATTTTTACATTTTACCCTAAGATTTTGAGAGGATACCAAATTTTATTGAATAAATTTTGCCTTTGAGACATCCGCTTATTATTTCACATTTCTTATTTCTATTTTCTCATTTGGCGGATCAAGAGATATACTTGAATTTTGCATAAAGAATACGCCTATGATAACATCCTCTATCAAGTTGTCCATAATAATAAATTCAGGATCATTTACAGAAAAGTCATATATTTTTATTTCTTTAAATCTAACTTTTTCTCCTTTTACTTTACTACCATCTGCCAAAATGGGATTAAAAATTATTCCTTCGGAATAATAATACCCTATATTCTCTACACTTTCACCGCTTTTGAATTCTCTTCTGATATAATTCCTCCCTGCTCCACTGTCAAATAATGCCTGAAGATTTTTACCCTTTTTGGTTCCGACTATTTCAACAAATTCTTTAATAAATCCCATTTTATTAAAACCTCCCCATGTAATCTTTCCTAAACTCTTTTACTTCTCCGGTTATTGTATCTATACTAAATAATGCAGTCCTATGCTTTTCCGTATTATTGATTTTCTCTTTAAATTCCGCATTAATTTTCCACACATATTCCTCTTGTTCGGAGTGAGTTATTTCAAACTCTTCAACATTAAAAAGAGTTTTTAAATTTTTCGCAACTATATTTTTTGCATCGGCAAATTTCAATTTGTCCATTTTATACTGTGCAACGGCANAAATTGCACTTTTTATTGAATTGCATATTGTATGTTGCGTACGAACAAGAGATTTACTCTTTGCTTAGGGCTTGCGTCAAAATAAAATATGCAACTTTATATTGTTGTATATATAATAAATTACTACTGGACTTACGCAAACCAAAAGTAAACCATTGAATTACTGAAGCCTTTTTACGAGGCAAATGCGTAAGTCCTATATGAACAAAATTGAAATTTCAAAAATAAATATTCAAAAACACAAAAAACATCCAAAATGGAACTATTCCATTTCGCCCCAGAAGTTAGAAGTTGTATAAGTTATTTTGACGCAAGCCCTTACATTACGGTTTCATAAATTTGAAAAAACGCAGTCTGTGAAGTTGTGGAGTATAGATTCACCATAATATTTAAAATATCATTACATCTTTATCACTACCAAAAAATTATATCATTAAAATTTAATGCTAAATTTAAAATGGAAAAACAACATGACCAAATAAAAAGCAGGAAAATGAATAGTAAAAACACAACAAAAACAATACCGAGAAATATAATTTTAATGTTAGGATTGATTATTTTTGTTTGTGTAGGACTTTCTTTTGCAGAGGCATATCAGGTAACTTCAACAGAAATTCCTCCGACATCGCTCATAGTAAATTACGGTTTAAGCCAGATTGATGAAATTGAAGTCGGAGAAAATGGAAATGCAATAATTGTCATACAAAATGTAGGTGGTTTAGAAGCGAAAGATGTTGAAGTTGTTACCCATGATACCCAATATTTATCGGCAGAAAGTCATCAAAAATTAGGAACTATAAATCCGGGAGGAAGTGTAAGTGTTGTTGTGCCGATAAAAGTAAGCAAGGATGCAAAAATAGGGATAACTTTTATACCTGTGTCTTTGAGTTATAAATCCTACTCCTTAGATATGATGCGTATGACAAAGGATGTTAAAGACATAAATATTGACTGGTCAATTCCTATAAAAATTAAAGGGACGCCATTATTTTCTTTAAAAAATTTTTCCGTTGATGGAAATCCCGAACCAGGAAAGAAATTTACTCTAACAATCCGTTTTAAAAATAACAAAGGCGAAGCAAAAGACACATACATTCTTGCCGGAAATAATAATGCAAATCAGCAAATATCTTCTGTTTCTGCATCCTCAAATCAAGTATTATCGGTAATCGGGATGAATAAAAAATTTTTAGGAGACATTAAACAAGGAGATGAAATCGAGCAAAATTTTGAGATATATGCAGATGAAAATGCCGCTTCTGGAGTGCATATTTTTTTTGTTAAAATAACTTATGCGAAAGGAGGAACAACAAAGACAGATGAATTCACAATAGGTATTTTTGTTTCCGGGCAGGAAAACATCATAATTTCTGACATAACAAGCGAACCGAAAAAATTTTATGCCAAAGACAAGGATGTTAAACTCAGTTTAAAAGTCCAAAATACCGGAAGTAAGGAAGTTAATTATCTTAAAATTTCTCCGATATATACTTATCCGTTCAAAAATTCAAAATCATATTTGCAGGTGAAAAATTTGGGAAAATTGAATGCAGGCGATGAAAAAAGTGCTGACTTTTATTTTGACATTGACGATTTGGCAAAAGACGGAACTTACGAACTTAAATTTTTAATAAATTATAAAGCGGATGGCATTATTAAGGAGCAAAATATATCCGCAACCGTTGAAGTTCAGGAAAAACCGAATTTTGAAATTTCTTATGATTTAAAACTGGTTACGGGTGAAAAAAACAGTATAAAATTAAATGTAAAAAATGTCGGTTCTGATTGCGATGATGTTAAAATTTACACAATAGCAAAAACAGATCTGCCATTTGACTTGACAACGGCTTCGCAGTACATAGGAAATTTAAAAAATAACGAAGAAGGAGAAGCAATGATAAAATTTTCCGTTAAAAGCGGTGCAAACGAACAAATTTATCTTGTTCCTGTTGAAATAAGGTGTGTAAGCAATAATGATGTCTTTGTGCAATCGGAAAAAATAAAGATTGAAGTAAGTAAAGATAAAAGCGGAACAAATATAAGTGCTTATTATGTCTATCTAATTATTTTGGCGATAATTCTGATAGTAATTGCAATATTTGTAAAATTTAAAAAAGCGAAAAAATGAAAATAACCGAAAAAGATAAAGATAAAAAGAAAGGTAAAAATAAAGTAAATAAAAAAGATAAGGACTTTACAGATGAAGAAACCCTGACATCATGGATTAATGAAAAATTTATTAAGACATTCGGAAAAATACACTTGCTTTTTCTGGTCTCAAAAGGTCATAACCACAGGTATGAAATTTTGAAATTTTTAAAAGACAACTTTTCAATTAATGCAAGTGCTCCAAAAGAATTTGTAATTACGGAAAAAGGCACAAAACTGCTTGAAATCGCGAGAAAAAAGATACTTGATATTTCTCAAAATATGCTAAAGAATGAGCATTGAAAGTATTGAATTACTGCTTGAAAAAACGAGCGGATTTTGTGTAAAGCACGCGGAAAAAATTTTCTTACTCGTAGTAATTATAACAATATTGATGTTTTTCGGAATTACGCAAATTGAGTTACAAACGAATATTTCAAATTTTTTGTCCGAAAGTACTTCTCCGGTTGTAAAATTAGACAAAGATGTAAGCAATAAATTCGGTGAAGATAACGGAGTTATGATTTCTTTTAAAATTGACGATAAAAGAGGAAGTGGATATATAAAAGACATAAGAGATATAAGAGTAATTAAGTCGGTTGTTGAATTAACAAGTAAATTAAAAGCGGAAGATAATGTTAAAGATGTTCGGGGTATCGGAAATTTTTTTGAAAAATATCCGGAACAGGATTATGAAAAAATTTTAAATGCAGTTTTGAATAATCCTGCATCAAAAAAATTTTTTAATAAAGATTATACACAGACATTAATATTTGTTACTGTTAAAGGTACGAGCCAGAAAGAGATAGATGATATTGTAAAAGAAATTACGGATGACACGGATAAAATATCAATTCCCGAAGGCATTAAGGTTTCTTTTACTGGTGAGCCGATATTAATGAACGACATGTCAGACCTGCTTATCAGCGACATGGTAAAATCATTTGTAATGGCTGCGCTGATTGTATTGTTCTTACTTTTCTTAATATACGGGTCATGGACTAAAGGACTTCTTCCGTACATTCCGTTACTGATTTCATTAATATGGACACTCGGAACAATGGGATATATAGGAATTCCCATTTCAATAGCGACAGTTGCCGTTGCACCGATGCTTATAGGAATAGGTATCGAATTCGGTGTTTTTGTTGTAAACAGGTATTTTGAGGAATTGAATAAAGGCATGGAAAGAAATATAGCAATACAAAAAGGTGTTTCGGGTGTGGGAAGAGCAATTCTCGCTTCTACAACAGCATTAACTATTGCATTTTTGGCGTTAGGAATGGGAGACCTGACAATTATGAAAGATATGGGTATTGCACTTGCCATAGGAATTATTTATGCAATGCTCGCTGCATTATTTATTAATCCTGCGTTTATAGTAATTGAAGATAAAATTATATGTAAAAATAGGCAAATAAAACAACAAACATAAAACAAACAAATTTAAATAAATTTTAAATTTCAAAAATCTTAAAGATGATTGCAGAAATTTTTAAAAAAATAGCAAATTTTCATTATAAACATCCTGTATTAATCATTGGAATCGTTGTAATTCTAACAGTAATCCTTGCTTACGGAATGACAAACATTAAAATGGCAGAAACATCATCAAAAAATATGCTGCCCGAAGGTTTGGAAAGTGTCAAAGTTATGAATGAAATCAGCAATGAATTTCAGGGCACAAATACACTCACAATTGCAGTTTATATTGAACCCTCTAATGAACCATCGGAAAATGAAGCAAATAAAAATGAGGATAATCCGAGAGATGTCAGAAATTTTGCAACCCTTGAATATATTGATAAAATTTCAAATTTAATTAAAAAGGAAAAAAATGTGATTGAAGTAAATAGTGTTGTTGATTTATTAAAACAATCAAACAACGGAGAAATTCCGAAAGATGCTCAAAGAATAAGGGAAATTTTAGACAGTAATCCCGTTTATTTAAAGCAATACATAAGCGATGATTATGAAATTTCAAAAATAATAGTAAAGACATCATCGGACAAAAAAGAAGAAAAAGATGCTCTTCTCACAGAGACAAAGAAAATTTTAGATGAAAACGAAAAGCCCGACGGAATAAACGCAAATGTTATCGGAATGCTCGCAATATCAGGTGAAATCAGCAAATCAATGAACTCCGATACAGTAAAAACAGCAGGAATTGCTTTAATAGGAATTTTGCTTACGGTTTGCATTGCCTTTGTTTCCGTAAGATACGGATTAAGCACATTGCTTCCCGTAGCATTCGGAGTAATATGGACTTTCGGATTTATGGGTTATATAAATTTTGAGATGAATGTTGCTTCTGTTTCAGGAGCTTCAATAATGCTCGGATTGGGTGTTGATTTTGGCATTCAACTAACACACAGATTCAGACAGGAAATAAAAAACAATGAATTAGAAAAGGCAATGGAAAACACACTTGTCGGTGTAGGAAGACCGATTTTAACGACCGGAACTGCTGCAACAATCGGATTTTCAGTATTACTTCTTGGTAGTTTACCAATGCTGCACGGATTGGGAATTTTGCTCGCAGTTGGGGTTATTTGTTGCGTAATTGTTACATTTTTGCTGCTTCCTTCCATATTGATTTTGGAAGAAAAATTGAACTTGCTCAATATTAAAGGGTAAATGGTTATGTGCCGTATAAAAGGGAACACATTTTTTGCTCTATAATTGGTGGTGTCCTGGAAATCGTGGCTTTAAACTATAGTGAATCCGCTAACTTTTTCCATATATTACGGCTTCACATGATAGTAGATATATGCGTAAAATGTTAACAGATTTGCTATAATGTCATATGTATAGGGTAATTTTACATAATTTTGAGTTATTAACTCAACAGGATGTAAGGGAATTACCAAAAATGAACCCTTGCTATTGTGACAATATATAAAAAGGCAAAATTTTGACAATTTTTAAAGGTGGAATTTATGTGTATATATTAGACCTGTTGCAAATTAATACTTATAACTTAACTTTATTACCTGTTTAAATTACATTAGCTCTTATTTTAAATTTGTGATAAGTTCGCTTTGCTCTCATTTCAAAATGCTTCGGCATTTTGAAAGATTGAAAACTCGTAGTTTTCAGTATATTTCAAAAAAAAATTGAAATGACAGCGAAAAATTTTTGAATTTTATGACAACCTCGCGACCTTAAAAATTATGAGTCAAATTAATTTGCAACAAGTCTATTGTTATAACATATAAGAGGTCTAAAAATTTTGGTTTCCTTACAACCTGTCAAAATCGCTGCCCTTAGTGAGGACTAACAAATGAAGATTATATTAAGCCACAAAAATTAGGACATTACCTAAATTTTTATAAATTTATGTTCCCCTTTATTTGGCACTCAACCATTACTTTTTTATTATTTTTGTCCATCTTCTGCAAGTTTTATAATTTCTTCAACGATTTTTCTGACTTCTGAATGCAACCTGTCAAGAATAATATCCGGGTCCGGCTTATTTTCCATCTTTGCTTTAATGTAATTTATTGCTTTTGAAAAGGGCATAAATAATTCTCCATATTCCTCATCCTTGGCCATAATCATTTTTAATGCTACATTAGCATAATATATTTGCTTGTGTGAAATCAAATCTTTTAAAAGATTAAAGAAAGCAATCCTTAAAAATTCTTTTTTATCTAAAATTTCTTTTATCTCAACTTTTAGCATAAAATTTAAAACATCTAATACTCCGTCATACCTTTTTTGAGTTATCAGCAGATTTATGATATTTACATGTCCTTGTAGATCATTCGGATTTAGTCGTATTGCTTCTTTGTATTCTTTCTCTGCTTCCTCATAGCGTTTTAAAATTTGCAATAAAATTCCTAAGTTATTATGTGGTTCAGCAAGATTCGGATTTATTCGTATTGCTTCTCCGTATTCTCTTTCTGCTTCTTCATATCGTTTTGAATAGTAAAACGAATTTCCCAAGTTATTATGATGCCTTTCAATATCTTTTGGACTCATCCTCATATCTTTTCTAATATCCTCTTCGGAATAGCGATTTAAACGGTAAAATGAAAGTCCTAAATTACCCTGATTAAACCATATTTCTAAAAATTTTATTAAAAATTTTGGTTCTTCTCTTCCATATACCCTCATTTCTCTCCATATTCCAAACAATGGTTCACTGATTTCATAAAGCACAATCTTCCTCCTTTTCTGTTTTGATATCTTTACATATCCCTTATCAAGTAACTTTTTTATCGGAGGACCAACATTCCCTATTCTGGCATTTTTACTTATTTCTGTCGGTGTTGCACAATCAGTTAAAGCCATAGCATCAAATATCTTTTTTTCTTGCGGAGAAAGGGACTCAAGTCGTGACTGATAATATGGTGTCAGTTCGTCAAGAAGTTTTTTTAATTGTTCTTCAACTTCACTAACGCCAAATTTTGACATGATTTCATAAAACATTAAAAGTATTCTGGGATTTCCTCCGCTTAAATGTAAAATTGCGCTGATTTTTGGAATATAATTATCAATATTTTCACTTATTTCTTTGTGCCCATTAATCTTTGCAACCTTTTTTATCATCTCTTTGCACTCTTCTAATGTTAGTTCCTTCAAATTTTCTATTTCAAAGAAATTATAAAACGCTTTATCATAATTAACGATTTCATCAAATACAAATGGTGCAGAACCTGTGATGATGAACATGTTATCTTTCATTAATATTTCTCTCAACCTTCCTAAGTCCTCCTCATCCATCTGCCGAAAAATTATATGTATATTGTCTATAAGCAATAAAAATATCTTTCCGTTTTTTTTGTTAAAATTTCTCAGGAATTCAAGAGAATAATCAACAATACTATCATCGCCCTCTTCTTTTATCCTTTTAATAATTTCATCAACCTTGTTATCTTTTGTTTCTTTGTAAAGTTCATTGAGCAATTCTAAAAACAAATCTGCAAGTGACAATATTGAATATTCCCCCCCAGGGAACGTGATTGGAATTACCTCTTTAAATTTTTCCTTTACTTTGTAATACAAAAGAAGCAATATTGTTGTTTTCCCCATCCCCCTTTGTCCGATTATAATAGTATGTGTTACACTCCCATTAACGCCCATTTCTATTTTCTTCTTAAGTCGGTCTATTATCATACCTCTTCCTACAACAATCCTTTCCATATCTTCTTTGCTTATCAAAGAAGGATTAAATTTGTGAATCATTTTCATTCGGTCAAGAGATAATATCTTTTCCACCAGTCCTTTAATACCTTTGAATAAAAAGAATAGGAATCGTTTTCATAGTCAAATTTTACATAAAAGTCATTCTCTAAATCACCCATCAAAAGAGAAAATTCCTCTTCAGGATTTTTGGATGTCTGATTCAAAGATAAATAAAAATTATATAACTCTTTTTTGCCAATATATTCGTTCATTGCTAATCCTTTAAGAATCTCTTTTGCATCTTTTTCTTCAATCGGCTCATAATATCTTCGTAATCTCTGATAATAATCCTCAAAATATGTCCGGCATTCAACACCTAAAACCTTTTCTTCATAAATTTTTTCCACAAAGTCCTTTGAAATTTCACATTTCTGATTTTGGGATTCTTTAACTGTCTCATAAACAACCAGTTGGATAAAATACGGAATATATGTTCCGGAAATTTCTAATATTTTATCTGTTATTTCTTCGTTAATTTCTATATTCTCTGACTTAAACAGTTCGGAAACAAAATTTCTTGCTGTTACTTTATCAAATGCACCGACAGAAATTTTCGTCAAATCATTAATTGTGTGAAAAGCGTCTATTTTGCTAAGGATTCTATCTATCCCTATAGAACCTCCGACAACAAACATTACATTTTGCGAGTTTTGTCTAACCTGTCTCATCCAGTGAAGCAGTGTTTTTACCACATTTTTATCCTTTTCACACATTTCATGTATCATTACAGGAAATTCATCAATAATAAAGACGATTTTTATATCGGATGATTCTATCGCTTCAAATATTTCTTTTCCTTTATTTTCCCATTCTTTTGACAATTCTTCCCTTAACTTTACTTTGAATGTCGCAATTCCAATTTCTTCAATTAATTTTAGAAATGAAAATTTCCCTGGAACAAATTTTCGCATTTTATCACGCATCTCTTTATCATTAGATAATTCTACTAATATTTCTGCAACAAAGTCCTGTGGTTCTCTTATCCATTCAACATCTAAGTAAAATACCTTATATCCTTCTTTCGGTTCCTTCCATAATTTAAATATGATGCTCGTCTTTCCAAATCTTCGTGGTGCAACTAATAGCACATGTTCATTCTTTTTAATTGCTTTCCATACTTCTTCCAAAACATTCTCCCTGTCGTACATATCTTTTCCGCTTACAGGACGGCCAACAATATTTTGTATCATTTTTGTTATATAATAAATTTGCTATATAATAAATTTGCTATATATTTTTTTTGTTATATAAAATTAATAATACATAAATAAAGGAATAAATAAATGAACTGAAGTTTTGCGTTTTACTTTTTTGACCTTCGCTGTTGCTCGGATATTTTTAAATCTTTGCGATTTAAAAATAGGGTAGTGCTAAACATGTAAGGCTAAATTATAATGGTAGATAAAGTACTTAATCGCACCAATGTGATTTTCAATTTTCTTTGAAAATGACAATGTAAAGCGTACTAATCTTGACACTCGTTGACGCATTGTACAATTGAACATTTCAATAATGTTTGTCTTGCCAGACTTTTTATCTGCCAC
>CCXY01000061.1_pt1 | contig 28305 bp, 29 predicted proteins | sample 244351 | NCBI WGS metagenome assembly CCXY01 (sample SAMEA2779768, study PRJEB6121) | groundwater metagenome | isolation source: sulfidic groundwater | reverse complement strand
CAGATTCAAGAAAAGCATTGCGTTCTTGTAGATTGACAATTACCTTCTCATAATTTGCAATAACTTGTCCTAACAACACCCCTAAATTCCTTGTGTTGAAGTAATAATGGCTGCAAATCTTCTGGCAATATTGAAATTATTTCAGATATTTTTGTATCCATCTGCTAAAATATATTTATATAATTATAAGCATAATATATTAACATAAATTTAATACCTCTGAATAGTTACAAAAAATTGAAAAAACAAAAATAAATGTTACTGATAATGAAGCACGATTTATGAAACAACGGAATGGAGTTATTAAACCAAACTATAATGGGCAAATAGTTGTTGATGAAGAAAATCAATTTATTGTAGCAAACGATGTTACGATGGAATGTAATGACCAGCATCAACTTGTACCAATGACACAAAAGGTACTTGATACTACTGGACACGAACCAGAACATCTTACGGGTGATAATGGATACATACCTCAGTTAGAGGAGGCTACAAAGAAGTTTCATGGAACTGTTTTTCTTGTTGATGATCGTCTCAGAAGAAAAAAGAATATTGACTTGGATGAAATTAAGAAAAAATATAGTGAAATAAAGTGGAATAATCTTACGACATTATTAAGTGAAGAAGGTAATAAAAAATATAAAAAACGAATGTATACTGTTGAACCTGTGTTTGGAGATATGAAATTCAATAAAGGGTACCTTCACTTTCTTCTTCGCGGGTTAGAAAAAGTTAAAGGTGAATTTAATATTATGTGTATATCTCATAATTTAAGGAAGATTTGGAGTTTCCTTACAAAAAAAGGAACGAATATCATGGGAACAATAGTAAAAAAGATAAAAAGTAGGGTTTGTCATACGAGTCAATCTTTTGAATGTTTGTTAAAAATATAGGACTTACGCATTTGCCTCGTAAAAAGGCTCCAGTAATTTAAAAGTTTACTTTTGGTTTGCGTAAGTCCTGAAATATTTTAAAAAAATGAAAAATAATTTGTTTTGATTTTTGACTTTTAATTTTTAAACACAATTTTCGTTTTTTGTTTAAAATTTTCTTTTTGACAATTTTATTTCTTTACAACTTGTCAAGTTTTGCGTTTTGAAAANTTTACACTTATAAATTTTAATTTTTTCTGCTTTATTAATGTCCATTTATAGGTAATTTGATAACTGAAACATTAAAACGCAAAACTTCAGTTATTTTAAATATTAACTGACAATGTCAAGTTACCATGAATTAAAAGAGGTTTTACGTGTGAATTGACGCTGAACATTTTAAATATCACAAACTAACCAGACACACTTTGCCGAATGTGACATTGTCGTGTTAACTATTAGAAAGAATAATCAAATTTTGTCACTTTCCCGTAATATGCCCGCCATAGACATTAAAGATACCAGATTGCTTGATGCCGGTGAAGCGAATGTTGTTTCAAAATGCAACCATAAGTTCAGAGTAATATTGGTAGAGAAAAAACAAGAAAAAATAAAAATAAAAAAAAGAAAAGAGTATATCTACTATGCCATAGTATCAAGACTAAATAATCCTTCTGATTCGTCTGCAATATATGAATTCTATCATCAAAGACAAACAATTGAGAACTTTTTCAAGGAATCAAAAAATCCATTCAATTCCAGCAAGATGCCTTCACAGAAATTCAGAGCAAATGAAGCCTATCTAAATTTGATTACGATTGCGTATAATTGCTTCGGTATTTTTAAAAAAACCATCTGCCAGAAGAGTGGAAGAGAGAATCTCTTAGTACAGTTAAGGATCAGTTAATCAAACACGGTGCCGAGATAACGGTTACTGATGACAACATATGGACTATTAAACTTAATAAAAAATACAAATTCAAGGCTCACGCAATACAAATATTGAATAGTATCCGACAAAAAGTTACTATGAACAGATACATAAAAATCATATTACAGAAAGGTAATATTTAAAGTTGAACTTAATTCGGGATTCCCGTTAAGTGGTAAATCACTCATAACCGTCAAAAAATCACAAGTAACCTCCACTATTTATTGACAGGTTGTAAGGAAACTAAAAAATTCACCTTCAATTTTTGAAAAATTTGTGTTTTTTCACCTTCAACATTTACATTTCTTTACAGCCTGTTGAGCATATTCAATTTTATCATTACTTATTTAGCACTACCCGAAACCGTCTTTGCCCAAATCCTTATAAGTCCTTTTGCCTGATTTCTTACATCGCTTTTTATCATTCCAGTCTTTAATGCATTAAATGCAAGAATTCCGTAATTTGAGTTAGAATCATTAACATAATCATTGCACGCTTCTTCTATCTTTTTTGCAAGATCAGTTTTATCGGGATAAATTTCATTGTTTCTTGCCTGCTTTTCGTATTCAACCACATATCCGTTTCCTTCAACAACTTTGTTATTTTCATCCCTTTTTATCAGAGTTATCCGTTCGGGAATTACCCCGTCAACCGTTGCTATTGTCGGAGCTCCGTTTTGCTGGGCTTTTGCATATCCCGTAGGACCCGCTTCTTTTCCCTTCCATGATAACATTCCGCTGAAATCAGTTCCCTGATTAAGTATGTGCGAATTAAAGATATGGTAATTCTCAATAAATATAAGGTGGTATTTCATGATCTGATCCTTGCATATAATTTCTTTAACCCTTTGTTCTTGCAAATTTCCATAAATATCAAATTTTCTCCCGCCGATAAATATCACCGCATTATTTTTAATTACCTCCTCTTTAAATTTTGCATCCTCTATAACATCTAAAACTATATCCGCACATTTATAGTCTACTAACCTTCTGACAAATGTAAAAAAAGGCATATCCGATAAATTTATGTTGTTGCGTTTTAATTCATCCCGGGTTAAATTTATTTTTCCGAAAGTGCCTTTCAGCAACTCATCAATAAATTTCACTTTTTGCTCTTTCTTTGCCTTCAATAATTTATCTATAAATTTTTTCTTTAATAAAGGATTTTCTTTCAAATGTTTAAATAATTCTTCATAATTACCTGATTTGTCCGAGCCGGTTTTGTTTTCATAACTCCTGATAACTTCTTTAATATTCTCTCCCTGCCATCTGTCAACATAAGCACCTTCACTATTTCCGAAGACATCATCGTAAGCAACCTTTTCTTTAAATTTTTTAAATATATTTTCCCTCAGAATATTTGTGTGTTGTATTGAACATCCTGTAATAACATCGCTAACCTTTCCTGTAATTTCCGTCAAATTAACAATTTTATCATGAATTGCATCATTAAATTCTTCTGATATCTTTAATCCGGAAAACATATAATTGTGATAATGCGGAATTCCAGCAGGAACGATTGTATGATTATAGTGATGAACGATTACATTTCCGAATATTTTGTCTTTTTTGTATTCGTCATCAACAACTGCCGGAATTGCTAATATTGTATTTACCTCGCTTGCAGAAAACAGCAAAACATTATTGTTTGCATTATTATTGTTATCTTTCCTTTTTATATGTCCTTCTTCTATCTGTTCTTTGATAAATCGCAGAACGACCTTTCTGTAAAGCAAACTCTGAACCGCCCTGAAATCATCATCCGAAGTTCCGCAGTACGCCTCGTGAAAAATTTCCGGGCAATAAAGCCAGTACTCTTTTAATTCCGAAAACGGATTCATATAAATTTCTACATCTACATTTCTAATTCCTTTTGAATTTATTTCTACATCTTTATAGACTTTTACTTTATCAAGGGATTCCCTGGCAATATCAACAATACCTTTTTTTATATCTTTTGAATCAATCTCTCCTTCTCCTTTTATAAATTTTGCATAAAGCACGCCAAAAACATGTAAATGCCTTCTTGCTTCAATTTCTCCCCAATATTTGCTCATGACATTATAAAATCCATTGACTAAATCCGGCTTAAAACTGCCCAACCCCCCGGACATAAGAAGTTTTGAAAATTGTCCTATATTGTACTTTGCATCTTCATCCGAACAACCGTTAAATTTAATGAGTTTGTCGTATAATTCATTTAAAAATTTCGTTGAAAGTTCGTATTCCATTTGAAGTATGAATATATTTATACCTCTTATCTTTTCTAATGCATCGGTTAATTCTATTTCTTTTTCCGCACTGTCTTTCCTATTTATACTATTTACACTATCTATGCTATTTACACTATTTACACTATCCGTATCGGACATTTTGTATTTTTTATTGGTTAGATAAAAACATGGAACTAAATAAATAATTGTAGAAAAATTGTAACTATTCGGCCACCCAAAAAATTAAAGGTAAATTTTTTAAAATTTTAACAGGTAAATTTTTGTACCCTCTGAATAGTTACGAAAAATTTAAACGATTTTCGGGCATATTAAAATGCAAGAACTTGCTCAATATTAAATGGTAAATCACTTATAACCGTTAAAAAATCACAAGTAATCTCCACTCTTTATTGAGCATATTCAAATGCAATGATAAAGGTAAAATTTATACCATTTGATTTTCCACTGCTTTTACTATATCTTTACGAACCTCCTCAATACTTCTGTTTCCATCAACAAAAACAACATTTAAATCAAAATTTTTCCTTAAATAATCCATAATTTTCAGATAATTTTCCTTTGTTGCCTTTAATTTTTCAATATTTTCATAAAGTTCTATATTATCTCTATTGCGAGTAATTCTTTCAATGCATGTCTCGGGTTTGACATTCAAAAAAATTACCGAATCCGGCTTTCTTGCAAATTTGTTTATTTCAATAAGAAAATTTAAATCAATTGTTTGGGACTGGTAAGCAAAATTTGAAATATAATATCTATCGGAAATAACATAATCGTAATTGTTGAATTTTATACTTGCCAAATGATCCATTCTATCGGCAGCAAATAGCAATGCCAATGTCTTATCATCAAATTTTATCTGTTTTCTTAATGTGCTTCTTATAAGCATTCCAATCAGTCCATCCGTCGGTTCTTTTGTAAGTAAAATTTTTGCAGATGTTTTTGTCAGATATTCCTTGAGAAGTCGGGATTGTGTACTTAATCCGCTTCCGTCAATTCCTTCAAAAACGATAAATTTCATCCTACGATAAATTTCATACTTAACACTTAACGGGCTAAAATTGTCTTTGAAATAGGGGGTCTCTTTTTAAACCATATATCCGAGCCCCGTGTTTTACACTTTATACATTTCATTCTGTTTCTTTTTATGTCTTCATAACTGCTTTCATTTCCGCATCGCAAACATACATACTCTGACATGTTCAATAAAATAAATCTATTTTTAAATTTTTTTATTAAATTTTTAAATTTCTTTTATGACCTGAGGGGTATAAGCACCACCTGCAAATTTTGCTTTACATCCTTTGCATACCCATATCCCTGTGTTCATCCGGACAACCTTTTTCTTTCCGCATTTCGGACATTCATGCAGTTGTTTGCTGACATCTTCTATTGCATTTGCATCTTCTCTTGTTCTTTTTCCTATTCTTGCGCCAAATCTTCCGCATCTTCCGACCTTCTTTGTGTGACTATAAACCATCTTATTTTCTTAATAAATTTTCTTAATATATTTAAATTTTCTTAATATATTTGTTTTTTAAATTTAAATTTCAACATAAATTTCAACAACTTAAAAATTTGTTGTCTAATTCTAAATTAATTATATATGAAGTAAGCAAATATTAAAGCAAATATTAAATGGAAAATTTTTCAATAATTTTGGTTGAGCCGATTTATGGAGGAAACATTGGCTCGGTTGCAAGGGTTATGATGAACTTCGGATTCAAAAATTTAGTGATGGTAAATCCGCCGTTAATCGGAATTGAAACAATCAAGTTTGCGGTTCATGCAAAGGAAATTGTTCAGGATGCAAAAATTTTTAAATCATTTGACGAAATGTCTGAAAATTTTGATTTATTGATTGGCACAAGTGCAGGAATTGCAGGGGATAAAAATTTTATCAGAACGCCGATTTCTTCCGCTAATCTTGGAAATGTGGTTAATGTTGATGGAAATATAGGGCTAGTATTCGGAAGGGAGGACTTCGGATTGTCTGATAAGGAAATAGAAAAATGCGATATTCTCGTTACAATTCCTACAGATAGAAGTTATAAGTCGTTAAATTTATCTCATTCCGTGGCGGTTATTCTTTATGAACTTGCGAGGGAAAAAAATTTAAGAGGGGTAAATTTGAAAAAGATGAAGCTCGCAAATAAAATCGAGAGAGATGTTATGCTTGAAAAATTCACGGAATTGGTCAGTGTGTTTGAGTTAGGAGAATTCCGAACACGACTTATAAAAAAGACATTCAAAATAGTTACCGGAAGGTCATTCGTATCCGGGAGAGAGTGCAACACACTTACAGGTGTTTTCAGGCGATCCCGGGAGTTGATTGAAAAACAAAAAAAGGAAAATACAAAGGGAAATATCTGAATTTTGTAAATGTAACTATCAGGATTACTTATTTATCTAACCTTCCGCACATTGCCTCACTATCGTTCGGATATTTTCAAAATCTTCCACTTCACTTACGCTCATTTTTCAAACGATTTCGTTTGAAAAATCCACGAACGAAAGTAAGCATACTTCGTTCGTGTATTTACAAAATGTTCCAAACAAGTTTTTGTAAGATTGAAATTAAAAGATTTTAGTATTTCAAAATTTTTGTAATTTTAAAAATCACCCTCAAAAACAATAAAATTTACAAATTTTTGCTATTTTTAAATCACAGAGATTTAAAAATCTCCGAGCGTAAGCGAGGTTATAAATCGGCTTTTCTTTAAAAAAACCACTGAAAAGAAAATTTTATATTTTTCCTCGGGATTTTCCTAAGAAGATGTTAAAAAATTTGTTAACAGGTTGTAAGGAAACTAAAAAATTCACCTTCGATTTTTGAAAAATTTGTGTTTTTTCACCTTCAACTGTTACATTCCCTTACAGCCTGTTGAATGCGTGGAATGTGGGATTTACTAAAATTTTTGGTTTTACTATCTGCTATGTTAAATTCACCTTTAAATTTATCACTATAAAAGATAAAAAATTAAATTTATATCTATTTATTTTTCAAAACGCAAAACAAAACATAAATTATTTATTTATACTCCTAATATTTAAATTAAAATATTAACATAACATAATCAAATAAACAAAAGTAAGGATGGTTACGGAAAAGAAAGAAAAAGAAGGGAAAGCACCTGCATCCGGAAAAGAAAAAACTGGAAAAGAAAAAGCAGGAATGGATGAAAATACCTCTAAAGAAGCAGTTACTTCAAAGAGCAAAGAATCACCTGCATCAAAAGTAAAAGAAAAGAAAGAGGGTAAAGCAGTCGGAAAAGAAACCAAATCTCATGCACATAGGATTGTCAGATTATTGGAACATACATTAAACGGAGATAAAAAAGTAAATGCAGCAATAAGGGATATTAAAGGTGTAGGTTACAGAACTGCATCATTATTGGCGAAAAATTTAAATATGAAAGATAAATTACTTGCGGACTTAAATGATGATGAAATTTCACATCTGGAAACAGGCCTTAAAAATATAAGTGCTGTTGTGCCTTCGTGGATGCTTAATCACAGAAATGACCAATTTACCGGCTCAAATTTACACCTTGTCGGAACTGATTTGGATATTGCTCTGAAAAACGATATTGAATTTATGCAAAAAACAAAGACCTATAAGGGAATCAGACATACGCAGGGACAACCTGTCAGGGGACAAAGAACACGAACATCTTTTAGAAAAGGTAAGAGTGTCGGAGTGGTTAAGAAAAAAGAAGCACCTGCAAAAGCAGGAGAAAAAGGAGCACCTGCCGGCAAGCCGGCAGCTAAGACAGCAGCTCCTCCGAAAAAGTAAAGTAATAAAAATAATAAATTTGTTATTTAATTTTAAGTTAGTTGTACTTTAAAATGGGTATTAAAAGATTTGATAAAAAATATTCCACGCCCAGGCATTTATGGCGTGGTGAAAGAATTAGCAGCGAAACAGAAGTTATGAATAGGTACGGACTCAAAAACCATAAGGAAATTTGGAGGGTACTCTTTAAATTAAGCAGATGGAGGGAACTGGCAAGACATCTTATTATAAATGAGAACTTAAAAGGAACAGACGAACTTTTAAATCCGATTATGAAGATAAGATGTCTAAAAGAGAAAAAATTAGAAAGTGTTTTTGAAATATCTCCGAATGATGTGCTTGAAAGAAGATTGCAAACCGTTGTTTTTAGGAAAGGTCTGGCAAAAACAATAAAAGAGGCAAGATTGTTCATAACCCATAAACACATACTTATAAACAATAAAGTAGTAAATGCACCAGGATATATTGTACATAATGACGAGGAAGGTAAAATAACATGTGATATAACCGTAGCAAAGACGGATGAAAAAGCAAAAGAAACATCCGCAAATGAGAAAGCATCTCCCTATTCATTCTACAAGAAAAGACCCGAAAGAAGAGGAGCAGGCAGAAAACATATTAAAAAGGTAGATTTAAGAGGGCAATTTAATAATTCGGGTAAAAAACAGAAAAACGCAGATGCTGACACAAAGAAGAAATAAAAAACATAAACAAATAAACACAAATTAACAAACTACAAGTAACAATCATACTTTAAAATGTCAGAAAATATTAATAAGGATAAGGAAATTAATGTTAATACGGAAAATCCTGCGAATAGTTTATCTGCTGAACAAACCGCAAAAGAACAAATTACCAAGGAGAATGAAAAAAATACAGGAAATGTATCTGCATCCGCTCAAACCGCAACGGATGAAACGAAAACAAAAGTAACAGAAGAAGTAAAACCAAGTGAAAAAAAGATAGAAATGATAGGAGGTGTAGAAAAGAAAGGTCTTTGGGGGGTTTTGCATATTTATTCGTCACCGAATAATGCAATTTATCAGGTTACCGATTTAAGTAATTCTGAAACAATTGTCACAAAATACGGAAAACAGATGGTTACCGCAGATAAAGATAAACCGACACCTTATGCAGCAATGAAGGCAATGGGGAAAATAGTTGAGATATTAAGAGAAAAAGGTATTGCGGGGGTTGATGTTGTAGTTAGGGGTCCTGGTGGGCATACTGGCCCATGGTTTCCCGGTAAGGCAGCACAGGCGGCCATAAAACAACTTGTGAGACTAAATTTTCCGATAGGCAAAATTTCAGATAATACGCCTATTGCTCACGGAGGATGTACTCCGAAAAAGACAAAGAGGAAAAAGTAAATGCTATTGAAATACCGAGAAAAGAAAAAATTTAAAATAAAATTTAATATGGAGATATCAAACTTCAAAAAGAACGGAAATATTGCAACATTTACTATGAAAGGCATAAATGTAGCAACGGCAAATGCCATTCGCAGAGCAATAATTACGAATGTTCCTATAGCAGCAATGGAAAAGGTAACAATTGACAAGAATTCATCTGCGCTAGCTGATGAAATACTTGCTCACAGATTGGGATTAATACCTTTCAAAACAGATATAAAAAATTTTATAAATACAAATGTTTCGCTTGATGTCATAAATGATTCGAACGAATTGAAAACCATTTACACAAGTGACTTTAAATCAAGTAATCTTGATATTGTTCCTGTTTATGATAACATGCCAATAGTAAAACTCTCAAAAGGACAGCAAATAAAACTTGAAGCAACAGTAGAACTTGGAAAAGGGCGGGAGCATGCAAAATGGCAGGGAGGTCTGGCAAGTTATGAAATTAACGAAGAAAATGGAGAAAAAAAATTTAATTTTTTTGTGGAATCATACGGACAATTAGAAATTGATGGATTGATAAGTGCGGCATGCGATGAATTAATTAAAGAAAACGAACAATTTATGGAGTTTGTTTCAACATACGAATAAATGTTAATAAAAATAAATTTAATAATTAAATAACACAACTTTAAAGTTTAAAATGGCAAGAATATTTAAAAATCCAAATCCGTTAAGAGTAAAACTTGTGGGTGATTTAAAAATTTTTAATGCGGATAAGAGTTACGGAATTTGGGATAAAGTGATTAAGGAATTATCAAGGTCAAGGAAAAACAGGAGAAATGTAAATTTGTGGAAAATAAATAAAAATACAAATGAAGGAGATGTTATCATCGTGCCGGGAAAAGTGCTTGGGCACGGAGAAATTTCACATAAAGTTACAATTGCAGCGTTTGAGTTTTCAGAAGGTGTAAAGCAAAAAATGACAAACAACAATGTGCGACTAATGTCAATTTATGAATTGCTTAATGAAAATCCGAAAGGAAGCAATATTAAAATAATCGGTTAAAAATGATTGTAAATGCTGAAGGACAAGTTCTCGGAAGAATGGCATCTTTTGTAGCAAAAAGAGCATTAAGGGGAGATAGAGTAATAGTAGTTAATGCTGAAAAGGCCGTGATTTCGGGAACAAAAACAGGAATCCAGACAGAAACAGACAGAAGATTAGGTATAAGAAATTGGGGAAACCCAAAAAAAGGCCCTTATTTGATGAAACGGCCCGATAATTTTGTGAGGCGAGTCATAAGAGCAATGTTGCCATATAACAAAAACAGGTACGGAGCGAGAGGCAGGGAAGCGTTCAAAGATGTAATTGTATTTATGGGCGTTCCGCAAAAAGAGATAATAAAATTTGATAAAAATTTTAATCCTGCAAATATTAATGAAATTTCCGATAAAAACATACAAAAAAAACAACTGAAAAGATACGTGTATGTATCGGAATTTTGTAAAATTTTAGGTAATAAAACAAATTTAAAATAAAAAATAAATAAGAATCAGATAATTAAGAAAAAAATGGTTGTAATATCCTCAAAAAGAAAAGAATGTGTTGCAAGGGCACATGCAGAAGAAGGAACCGGCAAAATAAAAATAAATTCATCCTCATTAGATATTTATCAGCCGCAATTGTTAAGGGAATATATAAAAGAGCCGATTTTACTTGCCGATGATTTGGTTGACCTGAACAAAATTAACATCTCTATTAATGTTCATGGAGGCGGGGTTTCAGGAAGAAGTGATGCGATACGTTCGGCAATTGCAAGGGCATTGATTGATTATACCAAAAATGAAGTCCTGTTGAAAAGATATATGGAATATGACAGGCGACTGATTGTAAATGATGTCCGACAAACAGAGCCGCATAAGCCAGGTCAAAGTAACAAAGGTCCGAGACACCAAAGACAAAAATCATACAGATAAAAATAAATTTATTTCATTCATAGATAAAATTTTTTAAAATGGCACACATGTATTCAAAAAGAAAAGGGAAGTCATCATCTAAGAAAGTAGTTAAATTCGGAATGTCCCCATGGATACTGATGGATAGTGAAAATTATGATGGAAAAAAAATAACGGATGTAATCGTAGGACTGAAAAAATCAGGAGAACTTCAGAGTAAAATCGGACATAAATTAAGGGATATTTACGGAATTCCTTCATCAAAAGAATTTTTCGGAAAGAAGTTGGGAAAGGTCTTAAAGGAAAACAATGTTAGTCCGAAGATTCCGGAAGATGTACATAACTTGATGAAAAAAGCCGTAATATTAAGAAAACACTTGGCAATTCATAAAAAAGACATTCATAACAAAAGAAGTTTGTTATTAACAGAATCAAAAGTCAAACGACTTGCCAAATACTACATAAAAGAAAAGGTTTTACCTACATCCTGGAAATACGAACCTGAAAAGATGATATATGAGGTATAAGCGGAAATGTAAGAGGTATAAGCGGAAGTATAATCTTTCGCATTGCGTTTGTATTTTTTATATTTCTTTTTTATTTTTAGTTTATAATTTATTACATCCGAAAATCGCTCATATGTTAATTTTTATTGATTAAATCATTTGTTTTCGTTGTTTTGTAAAAATTTAATTTTTTTCATAAGATTTTTGGAAAAATGTTGAAAAATTTCCAAATATTTTTGCAAAAATGTGAGAATGGAAAAAAGCGAAAAAAATATATTCCAAAAACTTCATCAAAATGTTCATAGGGTCATGAGTTTCTCTTCTTTCGTTGAAGAAGAACTGACACAATGTAGCATATTCTTGAAGATTGTATTTAGATATTCCTCTATAATTCTGAAGAAAAGGTCTCAATAATGAAAACCTGTTTTCAGCATTATTTGTACATATATCTCCATCAGCATATTCTCCATTTGAATGATTTATCGCAAAATGCGGACAAATACCATTTAAGCAATTATAAATCGGATAATCGTCATGATACACGATTATGTTGCCTTCTATATGATTCTGAAATATGTCAACAATAGACATGTTGCATATTAATTTAAATTAGAAGTATTTAAATAAATAAATTTTTGAACGTTAAAAATTTGATTTTGTTTAAAAATTTTCATGAAAAATTAGTTTTTCTACAATCATTTATTTTGGGTAGTGCTAAATAGGTAATGATAAGTTATAATTTGTTGGTATCCTCTCAAAATTTTAGGGTAAAATGTAAAAATTTAGTATTTTGCACCCGTAAAGTAGAGATGTACAATTTAATTTACCATGTTTTATTGAGAGGATACATTTGTTGACAGGTTGTAAGAAAACTAAAATTTTAGACATCTTATATATTATAACAATATATACGCATAAATTCCACCTTTAAAAATTGTCTAAATTTTGCCTTTTTATATATTGTCACAATAGCAAGGGTTCATTTTTGGTAATTCTCTTACATCCTGTTGAATCATAATTAAAATTGAGATTATATTCAATCTGCTGACTTTTTACACTATTGAAGCAGATCGATGAATCGTAGATTGGGTAAAATGTTGATAGATTCACCATAATATTTAAAATATCATTACATCTTTATCACTACCCAATAATGTTTGTTTTACCAGAACCTTTGCTACACACCACATGTTGATCTTTTGGAATAACTTCTTTGTATGCGTCCCAATCGTCAGTGTAAAAGATAGTGTGTTGTTTGTATTTTTTAGGCATTCTTTCCCATAACTTAACCGCACTTTCACGAGTTCTATCGCCCACATAAAATGCAATTACCTGTCTTGTTTTGACATCAATTGCTATCCACACCCAGTATTTGTCCTCTTTTCTTTTCACAAAGCTCCACATTTCGTCTGCTTCCGCTTCCAAAGAACCAAGAATTACGCTGTCTTTTTCTTCAATAAGATTCATTTTTACTCCAAGATCTTCTGGCACCTCATTGTATTCTTTCACGATAAAAGATAAAAGCCAGGGCAAATTTACGCCTGTCACTCTACATATTCCTCGTAGAGGCATCCGCTCCAACAACATCTTTCTGATTAGATCCTTTGTTTCTTCTGGAACAATCTTGTTTTGAGGATTAAGAACGAATTCTTTTCCACATACTTTGCACACATGATTTTGTTTCCCGTTATGGATATGCCCATTTAGGTTTATCTTGGTTGATCCGCATTCAGGGCAAACTATTTCTTCCATCTTATTTTTAAAATTATATTTGTTGAATCATAATTAAAATTGAGATTAATATTTAAAATATCATTACATCTTTATCACTACCAAAAATTTAAAGAAAATTGCGGGACGACTGAGAAATTTAAGCCAAAATATTTCAAATATTTTTTAATACCCGTGAAATTTTCAAAAAATTACTGAAAATCCACAAGATTTTCAATCTTTAAAAATCTAAAAATTTTGGGGGTGTTAACTATAGATATATTTAATGTTTGAATCCTAATTTAGTATATGAAAACCGTATGCAAAAAATGTGGGGGTACAAAATGTGTAAAGAGTGGAAAAGTTCGCAATAAGCAGCGATACAATTGTAAGTTGTGCGGATATAATTTTGTGCTTGATGATGAAAGAGAAAAGGTTGGACAAGAAGGAAAGGCGTTGGCAGTTTTGTTGTATTCCGCGGGCAAATCAAGTTATGGGTTTATCGCGAAACTTTTTAATGTATCTAGACCTGCAGTTTTGAAATGGATGAGACGTATAGGCAAAAGATTGCCAGAACCAAGTGTTGATAGTGAAATCAAAGAGGTTCAAATAGACGAGATGTGGCATTTCCTTAATAAAAAAAACGAAAAATATGGGTCTGGAGAGCCTTGGATTGTAGTACAAACAAAACCATTTGAGGGAGTATTGGCGATCGTTCTATTAAAACGGCTAAAAAACTCTACGAAAAATTGAAACATTTAGATGCTGTATTTTATGTGGACTATTGGGATCCATACAAACAGATTTTTCCAAAAAATAAACTCGTGATAGGTAAGAAACACACCACTCTCATAGAAAGTAACAATTCCAACATACAGCATTTCTTGGCAAGGATGACAAGAAGGACAAAGGTTGTTTCAAGATCTGTAGAAATGGTTGATTTGACTTTAAGACCATGCTGGAATATAAATGAGAACAATATGTTTATACTCAATAACGGCAAAAACATCGCTTTTTTATAGCACATTTTTTAAAGATTTGAAAAACTCACTTTATAGGAATGCACAGTATATAAACAAGGGTAGTGTCATAATTTATAGTTGGTAAAATCTTAATGGTTGTTTGCCAGTAACTATTCAGCCACCCAAAAAATTAAAGGTAAATTTTTTGACTTTTTTAAATTTTTTGAAATTTTCACAGGTAAATTTTTGTACCCTCTGAATAGTTACGTTTGCCATTCTTATCATGTCTGTATTTATACTTCACAACTTCACAGACTGCGTTTTTTCAAATTTATGAAACAGTAATGTAAGTAAAGAGTAAATCTCTTGTTCGTAAGCAACATACAATATGCAATTCAATAAAAAGTGCAATTTCTGCCGTTGAGCAGTATAGTTATGTTGCCTATACTCTTTTTGCTATTATGGCTTACGCATTTGCCTCGTAAAAAGGCTTCAGTAATTCAATGGTTTACTTTTGGTTTGCGTAAGTCCTGGCTATAATCGCTACAATTTGAGTTAGAGCAAAATTCCTCTTTGGGATCAGCCCCTAATTTATTTTTTGTTGCCATATATAAAATTAGGATGCTGTTTATAAATACCAACTATGTTTTAGGACACTACCAAAATTAACGCAAAATTTTTAAAGAGAGAAATTCAGGAAGATGTTTATTTCAATCATTCGTGCAGGGATTTTGTAAAAACAGATGAAGCGTTGAGAATAAGAAAAGTAACTATTCAGAGGTATTAAATTTATGTTAATACATTATGGTTACTAATATATAAACTATTCGGAGAGTACAAAATTTTACTGAAAATTTATAAATAACTTTTCAATCTTAAAAAATATTTCAAATATTTTTTAATACCTGTGAAATTTTCAAAAAATTACCGAAAATCCACAAGATTTTCAATCTTTAAAAATCTAAAAATTTTTAAATTACCTGTGATTTTTGGGTGGCTGAATAGTTACTAAGAAAAATTGGTAATGAAACATTTTTGACTTACAAAGGAAAAAGGCTTGATGCGGAGGCAAAAACAAGAGATGAAATCGAAATAAAATGCGGCGAAGAAATTTCTGAAATTTTAACACGATTGGACTTTAAGGCGGTTGCGAATGTGAAAAAGAGTAGAACCGAATATCTGTTTGAAAATTTACATATATGTGTTGATGATGTGGAACAATTGGGAAATTTTGTTGAAATTGAAGGCAAAAATTTAGTAGATAAGGGTAAAATTTTTGAAATTCTGAAATTTTTCGGAATTGAAAAAAGCGAATCTATAACAAAGTCGTATCTGGAGTTGCTGACGGAAAAAAATTTACGATAAAAGAACTTGCTCAATATTAAAGGGTAAATCACTTATAACAGTTAAAAAATCACAAGTAACCTCCACTCTTTATTGAGCATATTCATAAGATATAATAAGTAAAATCAATTACTCCTTACTATCACTACTTGATAAATTTAAAACAGCATTACTTGTTTATCATTACTCCACGGCGGAATAATAATCCGCGATTACAGCGAAAAGAGTAAAGAGTACGAATGCTTTACAAATTAATCTAAAATGACAATAAATCCTCGTAAAATAGAATTTTTTAACAGGGAATCCGAAACAGCGGAAATCAAAAACATCCTTGAATCCGAACCTCGTTTAATTACCTTTATTTACGGTCCGATAAACTCCGGAAAGACTTCTTTGATAATGAATCTTATTGATGCTTTACCGAAAGATTATGTTGTTTTTTATGTAAATTTAAGAGAAACAGTAATCGCATCATATAAAGATTTTATTGAGACTTTATTTGATACGGACTTTGAAGAAGAAAAAAGAAGAACGAAAATGAAAGAATTAATTCCGGACGTTATTGAAGGGATTAAAGTGCTTTCGGGGGTTCCGATCCCGACGGAAATATTCAAAAAAATATTTAAGGAAGAAAAACCGAAAAACGCGTTTAAATATATATTAAAGATTATATATGAGGTAAGAAAAAAAGGAAAAACCCCGGTATTTATAATTGACGAACTACAAAAGATTGGAGACGTTAAAGTTGACAGTTACCTGATTTATGATGTTTTCAATTTCTTTATTCGTTTGACAAAGGAACTGCATGCCTGTCATGTTTTTGCTTTATCTTCCGATTCATTATTCATTGAGAAAGTCTATAGTGAGGCAATGCTACAGGGAAGAGCAAGATATTTGCTTGTTGATGATTTTGATTCTGCAACCGCAAAAAGATTTTTAGGAAATTACGGCTTTAGCAAGGATGAGCAAAAAATTGCTTATGATTATTTCGGTGGAAAACCTTCCGATTTATCAAATTTGATTCTTTCAAGTGAAAATATAAAAAACATTATAAATGACGAACTCAAAGACAGGAGCAGCCGTTTGCGTGATATGCTTGACAAACTTTTGTATGTATCCCCTAGAGTTATGATAGAGAATGAAGAGCAGCGGGTCAAAAGGGATGAAATTATCAAACTGCTGGAAAAATTTAAAGATAATGAGGAGATAGCAGATAGGGATTTAAGCAGGGTGGAAAAAATTTATTTGATCAAGGAAAACATCTTTTTTATAGATCCGAGAAAGGGCATGATAAAACCCCAGTCAAAAATCGACTTGCTCACAATAAGGGAAATTTTGGGGGAATTAAACACCAAAGATTAAATTAAAATTTAGATAATGCTCAAGATGCAGGGTTGCACGGAAGGCATATCCGATAATTGATTTGTTAAACCGTGTCCGATTCTTATGCCAACCCCCGTTTAATTTTCATTTGGAAATTTAATACCTACATTCCGCACATCTGATCAAATTTTTTTAATTTCCGATTGTTTTTCGCAAAATTTAGACAAAAAATTTGTAAATTTTATCATTTTTGAGGGGGATGTGCGGAAAGTCGGTTAATATCATCTATTTATTTTATCATAGCCTTACTTGTTTATCGCTACCTTAAATTTAAATATAAAATAATTTTGTAATTATCGTGAATCTATCAACATTTTACACCCGATATACGATTCGTTAATCTGCTTCAATAGTGTAAAAAGTCGGTAGTGTCCTAAAACATAGTTGGTATTTATAAACAGCACCCTAATTATAAATATGGAAACAAAAAATAAATTAGGGGCTGATCCCAAAGAGGAATTTTGCTCTAACTCAAATTGTATCGATTATGTCATTGTAGCAAAATAACTTGTTTGTTTATAACAAATATTTTTTCTTTGTAAACTCTTCTTTTCTACTCTATTAATAATTAATTTTTGATACTATTAAGGAATGAAATATTGCCCGAATGCCTGTATTTTTCTATTTTTGTTGTTTGTTGGTTTTTAAATATTTTTTACGACCCAATATTTAAGTATATTAATTGTATATTTAATTACTTTTACATATAATTATTTAATAAATTAATAATATTTTTTACGACCCATACAAGATATAAAATGAAAATGAATTGGTATGTTAAACGCCACCACCATAATTATTACTCGCTTGTAGAGCCATACAGAGTAAATGGTAAAAATAGACATCATACGATATTTTATTTTGGCAGAATGACACAAGAAGAATTGCAGAGAATTAATAAAAAGTTAGAAATTATGAAAAGTTGCAATATGAAAAATATAAATCCAATAAAGAAACTTTATAAATTATTATATCCGTTAATGAATGAAAAAATGCGGAGATTGTGGAGTGCTGCCGAATCAAAAGTTTTAGGCCAAGGAGGTATTAGTCAACAGGATGTAAGGAAACTAAAATTTTTAGGCCTCTTATATATTATAACAATATATACGCATAAATTCTACCTTTAAAAATTGTCCAAATTTTGCCTTTTTATATATTGTCACAATAGCAAGGGTTCATTTTTGGTAATTCCCTTACATCCTGTCAAGTAGCAAAAGCAACAGGAATATCAAAAACTACAATTTTAACAGGTCAGCGAGAACTGCAAAATCCAATGGAAATAGATTTAAGAAGAATACGAAAAAAAGGAGGTGGAAGAAAAAAAACAGTGGAAAAAATACCAGAAATAAAAAAGACCTTGAATGATTTGATAGAACCTGCTGTAAGAGGTGAGCCTGATTCTGTACTACAGTGGACAAGCAAGAGCCTACGTAAATTATCATCAGAACTTAAAGAGAAAGGGTATAGTGCAAGCCACAAATTAGTTGGGCAGATATTAAAAGAGCAAGGTTTTAGCTTACAGGCAAATCGTAAAACAGATGAAGGAAAAAGTCATCCTGACAGGAACGCACAATTTGAATATATACACGAAAAAATAAAAAATTTTCAACATGAAAATCAGCCTGTAATATCAGTAGATGCAAAGAAAAAAGAAATAGTAGGTAATTTTAAAAATAATGGAAAAGAGTGGCATAAATCAAAAGAACCAACAAAAGTAAAAGTATATGATTTTTTAAGTGACGCAAAAGGGGAAGCAAGACTGTATGGAGTATGTGATTTATTACAAAATAAAGGGTGGATTAGTGTAGGAATAGACCATGATACGGCGGAATTTGCTGCAGAAACAATAAAAAGATGGTGGAATAAAATGGGTAAACTTTGCTATCCCGATGCTAAAAAATTATTAATAACAGCGGATGGCGGAGGAAGTAATAGTTCAAGAAGTAGATTGTGGAAAAGCGAATTACAAAAATTATCTGATGAAATAGGTTTAGAAATATATATATGTCATTTTCCACCGGCTACAAGTAAATGGAATAAAATTGAACATCGTTTATTTTCATATATTTCAAAAAATTGGCGAGGTAAACCTTTAATAAGTTATGAAGTAGTAGTTAATCTGATTGCTTCCACCAATACGGAAAAAGGGTTGCAAGTGAAATGTGAATTAGACACAAATAAATATCAAATAGGAATAAGAGTAACAGATAATGAATTTAAAAAAATTAATTTTGTAAAAGACGAGTTTCATGGAGAATGGAACTATAAAATTATTCCAAATTGATTAAGTTATTTCGTTACAATTCCATAGATGTTGACAGAATATGTCTTGCAGTGGAAAGATCGAATCAACTAAAAAGGAAGACGAGAATAGTAGAAGGAAGTTATACAAGGCCAAAACATGATGTTGAACTTTCACTACTATCTGGCGAATTAGTACTTTGCATGGCAGGTCTTTACCATATGATGAATGGGTGGGCAGGATCAGCGAGCCCCATAAATCTTTCAGACATTCGTATAGTTATGCCAGCATAACTAAAAAGTTACATGCGTGAGAAAAATATATGTCCAACCTGTATATCACTCATACTTGTCTTTTCAACAGGCTGTAAAGGAATGTAAAAGTTGAAGGTGAAAAAACACAAATTTTTCAAAAATTGAAGGTGAATTTTTTAGTTTCCTTACAACCTGTCAAGAGCTTCTTTTATAGTCAATCTGCTGACTTTTTGCACTATTGAAGCATATTAACGAATCGTATATTTGGTGTAAAATGTTGATAGGTTCACTATAATTCAACAGGATGTAAGGGAATTACCAAAAATGAACCATTGCTATTGTGACAATATATAAAAAGGCAAAATTTGGACAATTTTTAAAGGTGGAATTTATGCGTATATATTGTTATAATATATAAGAGGTCTAAAAATTTTAGTTTTCTTACAACCTGTCAAATTCATCAAGATTTGAAGTAAACGCAGAGATACGTAAAGCTATTGTCTTGACAATTTAATTTTGTTATACATTTATTGTATTTGTTTAGCTGATTGGGTTTTTACCTCGTCATATTTGACAGGATGTAAGGGAATTACCAAAAATGAACCCTTGCTATTGTGACAATATATAAAAAGGCAAAATTTGGACAATTTTTAAAGGTGGAATTTATGCATATATATTGTTATAATATATAAGAGGCCTAAAAATTTTAGTTTCCTTACATCCTGTTGATTTTGCAGTTATTTTTTCACAGTTTTTACACTTAACTTTTTAAGCAGCTAAACAAATACCAATTTAATTTACCCTGTTTTATTGAGAGGATACTATTTTTTCAAAAATTCACCGGGAATTTGATACCCTCCGAATAGTTACAAAATTTATATTTTTTCTTCCGTTCCTTCTTTTTGTTTTTCTTCGGTTTTTTCTTCCTTTTCCTTTTGTATTTCATCACCGAATAACAACCTCTCAACCTTTTCAACAACCTCTTTCGGAGTGTAATATTTTCCGACACCTATTATAGTTGTATTTCCTCTGATACCTTTTCCTGATTCCGAAAGTGCTAAAAGCTCACACTTTTGTAAATCATTCAAATATTCCCTGAACCATCGCATCGTTTTTGGCTTTTCTCCGATGATTTTACATTTTTCTTCATACGACTCATATGCCTCCCCCGAAAGAATCGCATCCGGCTGAATATCAATTAACCGCTTATATTTTTTCTTAAAAATTGCATCCGCCACTGCATAAAGCACTATCATCTGGTGCCGGTAAAGTCGTTTTATCCATTCATTTAAAGTATCTACATTTAAAACATCGCACCCTTTTTTAACTTCTTCATAAGTTACCTTTGGTTTTCCTTCTTTTTCTGCAATTTCACCGGAAATTTGAAGCAAATTTAAAGCGTATCTGACATCTCCGTCATACGTCTTTTTTACATATCCCGCAGCAAAACTTATTGCTGATTTTTCAACAACTCCCTCATAAAATGCCAATTTTACTCTTTCTTCTAAAATTTTTTCAAGCTGCGGGACATCATATCTTTCAAAGAACATATCTTTTTTTGATAAACTGCTCCTTGTTCGCGGATCAAGTTTTTCTTTAAATTTCATATCATTTGTTGTGCTTATTATAGTTATTCCTGTATTAAAATTATATTCTTCCCGATTTTCCGAATCATTATTCAGATCGCTATTCATCCTGACAAGATTATAAAATACCCTATCTTTATCGGAATTTTTTTTAATCGCATCAACTTCGTCTAATGCAAGCATCAAGGCAATTTTTCCTCTTTTTAAGACCTTTTCAAGAAACTCGTAAAGTTTTTCCACAGCAAGCCCGTCAAGTTTATCGCCGTAAATTTTATTGCCTTGAGCATTCGGATTGCCGCTATCGCCCGAAGCGATATTTTTGAGCCGTTCATCTTCTAATATTCTAAGTACAACCTGATATTCGGATGTTGCTTTTTCTCTGCAATTTATATATTTTGTGATTACCTCAACATTACTTTTTTTATTGGCCCTTTGAAATTTCTCCATTTCGTCAAAGACCCTCTTGATTACGGATGTTTTTCCTGTTCCGGGTGTCCCGTATATAAATATATTCATAGGTATATCTCCACGGAATGCATCACTTAAAACAGATGCCAGGTCATTACATTCATTTTCTCTGCCCGGAAGTTTTGAAGGAATATAATCGGATGTTGTTTTTTTCTTATCTTTAAAAATTTTGTTATTGTTAAGCTCGTTATGACGGAGGTTAAGAATATCTTTAAATAAATTTCCATCTGTTTCTTTGCTTTCTTCCTCTGTTTCTTTTACGCCGGCATCTCCGGTTACATCTGTTACCTTCATTTTAAATTTATTAATATTAATATAAAACTTATTAAATTTATTGAACTTGCTCAATATTAAGGGGTAAATCACTTATAACCGTCAAAAAATCACAAGTAACCTCCACTCTTTATTGAGCATATTCAATTTATTTGATAAAATAGCTAATTATTAAATTTATAGTGTTAATTTGATAATTCATAAACTTTAATTTATAAATTTATAATGTCACAATGTTAATTTGAAAAAGTATAAAAATTAAAATCAAATAAAATTAAACCATAAATAAAAATTTATCAAAATATAAAATGGGCTTTTTTGACTGGTTATTCGGAAAAAAGGAAGAAACGAAGGTAACTGCACCGCAACCTGCAGCGGGAAATGTAAATCTGAATGAAGCTATGACTACTGCAACAAAAGAGGAAGAAACTATCAGAAGATATGTCAAAGTGACTGATTTGAATTCAATTGATAAAATTGATAAAATAAGGAGGGATTTGTTAGCAGGAAATGTTATAGTAGCTGATGTCGGAGAAATTTCAAAGAGCAGCACAGATAAGTCTTCATTGCAAATGATTTTAAAAGAGCTAAAGAACAAAGTAGAAGATGTTCACGGAGAGATTGCCAGATTATCAGAGGAAAGGTTAATTCTTATTCCGTCTGATATGAGATTTGTCAGAGTTGCCGGAAAAGAGGAATAAATAGTTTTGTTTGTATTTTTGAATCGGCACCATATTGCCTAAAAACTTTATTTTGAGAAGTATTAAATTTAATTTGGAAATTTAAAAATTTTAAGGCTCTTATTTTCAACCCCGTGATGACAGCGAAATTTTTTAAAATTTCATAGCAACATCATGATATTAAATATAAAAGCCAATTTTAATTAAAAAAGATGGAGGAAATTAAACAAATCCGGGAGGCGGAAAATAAAGCGGAAAATCAGATAAAGGAGGCAAAAAATAACGGCGAATTGAAAATAAAGGATGCACATAGCAAGAAAGATATAATTACAGATGAAAAACAAAAGAAAATTTTGGCGGAAATAGAAGACAAAAAGAAACGGGTTATTGATGATTCAAAATCAGAAAGAGAAAAAATTCTTAAAAAGAATTCGGATGATATTAAAGTGCTAAATGAAAAGGCAAGTAAAAATTTTGACAATGCAGTGAAATCAATGCTCAAGACATTCAAGGATATGTAAAAATAACTTTGATTATTTTTAATATTCTTTTAGATTTTATTCAATTCATAATGGTATTTATTGGTGATTATATTGGCACGATAGAAGAATTTATTCCCGAAGACGGAACTTATGTTGAAGACGGGAAAATTTATGCCGCAGTCATGGGTGATTTAAAGCAAAATAACGAGAAAAAAATTGTCTTTAATATGAAACTTCCGCGGCTCATGGTTGGAAGTATCGTATTGGCAGAGATTACCGATGTGAGAAATAATAGTGCGACCGCAAAAATAATTAAATTTTTAAGATACAAACAAAATGTCTTTGTTTCTGCGGGTATTTTTGTCTCGCAAATTTCCGATGAGTATGCCGATAAGGTAAGCAGTTTTTTAGGTGTCGGAGATATAGTTAAAGCAAAAATTGTCAGAAATGAGAAAAATTTAATAGACCTTTCAACAAAAGGAAATTTCGGAGTTGTTAAAGCGTTTTGTAAGGTATGCAGACACGAATTGATATTAAACAAAGAGAAAATCGGTTCTAAGTCCTTAATATGTCCTAACTGTAAAGGAGCGGAAACAAGAAAGATAGCAAGTGATTATGGAGATGTTAAAGATGTTTTTTAGGTAGTGATCAAGATGTAATGCTGCACGGAAAACAAATGTGATAATGGACTTGTTTAGTAGTATTTATACTTCCCAACTTCACAGACTGCGTTTTTTCAAATTTATGAAACCGTAATGTAAGCAAAGAGTAAATCTCTTGTTCGTAAGCAACATACAATATGTCATTCAATAAAAAGCGCAATTTCTGCCGTTGAGCAGTATAGTTATTGTGCATGCTATCGTTTAGTTTTAATTTAAAAATTTACGGTTACCTGCTTATTGCAGTACAACCTTGCTTGTTTACCACTACCGTTTTTTAGACAGAAATACAAATAAAACCAAAATACAAATAAATTTATCTTAGTAGTGATTTGACAATATCTTTCATTGTGATTATACCTATGCATGCTCCGTTGCTTATTACAGGCAATCTTCTTATATCTTTTTCAATCATAATTTTTGCCGCCTTTTCAACAGAAACATAAGGATCTACCTGAATGATTTCCTCATGCAGTATCTTTTTCACGGATGAATTTAAAGGAATATTTTTCTGAATTGCTTTTAAAATATCCTTTTCAGTTAAAATACCCCTTATTATATCGTCTTTCATAACTAAAACCGCCCCTATATTTTCCTTTGTCATTAAGTCCGATGCTTCCTGTATGGTTGATTCAGGCTTTACCGAATGAATTTTCCTGTTCACTATTGATATGACTTCCATTTTAAAATCTATTTGGTTATTAAATTTATTAAAAATTAAACCATAATAATTACACTTTAAAGTTAAATAATTTTGTTAAAATTTCAGGGTAGTGATAAAGAGGTAATGATATTTTGTAAGAATTTTATGTATTTTACCCTTTCCAGATATTGAATTTTGGTTTATANTCAATCTGCTGACTTTTTACACTATTGAAACAGATTAATGAATCGTATATTGGGTGTAAAATGTTGATAGGTTCACTATAAATATTAAATTTTATCATTACGTATTTAGCACTACCAATTTCAGGTATCCTCTCAATAAAACAGGGTAAATTAAATTGTATATCTCTACTTTACGGGTGCAAAATACTAAATTTTTACATTTTACCCTAAAATTTTGGGTAGTGTCCTAATTTATAGTTGGTAAAATCTTAAACATCAGTAATTCTCTCCAAGTCCATACGTGTTTCGTGATTCCCTCAGCCATACATGGTGTCCTTTTAATATCCATTTCGCCTTTCTTTGTTTTTATCGTCAATCCTGAATTAATCCATATCAGATTATTGTAGCATTGATACACATCTAAGTGATTGTCAAACATGTCATTGCACTTTGAAAAGCAAAGTGTTTCTCTGATTAGGCGCGAAATACCGTTTCTTAATGTTAAATTGTATCTCTCAATATACACTGTTTCTATATCTTTCTCATCCATGGACCCGATCACAATTCTTCGTGTCTTTTTTACTACTCTGCCCCCTTTTCGTTCCTTAATGAGTTGCCCATAGTTCACTGTTTCCTCATCAAAATATTTCAGTATGCTTTTCGTATATTGATCATTCCCATCACTAACGAAATCGGCTTTATTATNCTTGCTTAGTCATTGTAGCAAAATAACTTGTTTGTTTATAACAAATATTTTTTCTTTGTAAACTCTTCTTTTCTACTCTATTAATAATTAATTTTTGATACTATTAAGGAAGAAATATTGCCCGAATGCATGTATTTTTCTATTTTTGTTGTTTGTTGGTTTTTAAATATTTTTTACGACCCAATATTTAAGTATATTAATTGTATATTTAATTACTTTTACATATAATTATTTAATAAATTAATAATATTTTTTACGACCCATACAAGATATAAAATGAAAATGAATTGGTATGTTAAACGCCACCACCATAATTATTACTCGCTTGTAGAGCCATACAGAGTAAATGGTAAAAATAGACATCATACGATATTTTATTTTGGCAGAATGACACAAGAAGAATTGCAGAGAATTAATAAAAAGTTAGAAATTATGAAAAGTTGCAATATGAAAAATATAAATCCAATAAAGAAACTTTATAAATTATTATATCCGTTAATGAATGAAAAAATGCGGAGATTGTGGAGTGCTGCCGAATCAAAAGTTTTAGGCCAAGGAGGTATTAGTCAAGTAGCAAAAGCAACAGGAATATCAAAAACTACAATTTTAACAGGTCAGCGAGAACTGCAAAATCCAATGGAAATAGATTTAAGAAGAATACGAAAAAAAGGAGGTGGAAGAAAAAAAACAGTGGAAAAAATACCAGAAATAAAAAAGATCTTGAATGATTTGATAGAACCTGCTGTAAGAGGTGAGCCTGATTCTGTACTACAGTGGACAAGCAAGAGCCTACGTAAATTATCATCAGAACTTAAAGAGAAAGGGTATAGTGCAAGCCACAAATTAGTTGGGCAGATATTAAAAGAGCAAGGTTTTAGCTTACAGGCAAATCGTAAAACAGATGAAGGAAAAAGTCATCCTGACAGGAACGCACAATTTGAATATATACACGAAAAAATAAAAAATTTTCAACATGAAAATCAGCCTGTAATATCAGTAGATGCAAAGAAAAAAGAACTAGTAGGTAATTTTAAAAATAATGGAAAAGAGTGGCATAAATCAAAAGAACCAACAAAAGTAAAAGTATATGATTTTTTAAGTGACGCAAAAGGGGAAGCAAGACTGTATGGAGTATATGATTTATTACAAAATAAAGGGTGGATTAGTGTAGGAATAGACCATGATACGGCGGAATTTGCTGCAGAAACAATAAAAAGATGGTGGAATAAAATGGGTAAACTTTGCTATCCCGATGCTAAAAAATTATTAATAACAGCGGATGGCGGAGGAAGTAATAGTTCAAGAAGTAGATTGTGGAAAAGCGAATTACAAAAATTATCTGATGAAATAGGTTTAGAAATATATATATGTCATTTTCCACCGACTACAAGTAAATGGAATAAAATTGAACATCGTTTATTTTCATATATTTCAAAAAATTGGCGAGGTAAACCTTTAATAAGTTATGAAGTAGTAGTTAATCTGATTGCTTCCACCAATACGGAAAAAGGGTTGCAAGTGAAATGTGAATTAGACACAAATAAATATCAAATAGGAATAAGAGTAACAGATAATGAATTTAAAAAAATTAATTTTGTAAAAGACGAGTTTCATGGAGAATGGAACTATAAAATTATTCCAAATTGATTANGTTATTTCGTTACAATTCAACTAAATAGACCTAAAAATTTATCTTGAAATATGCCGAATATATTGTCCTCATTTATATTCCAGCAGAGTCTTAAAGTCAAGTCCACCATTTCAACCCCATAACTTGCTTTTCCAGCAGAATATAACAAAACCACTAAAGCCTTTCCCTCTTCCGTAATCTTTCTCCTTTTATCGCCAAGTACAAAAAGATATCCGCATGATTTACATTTGTATCGCTGATTATTGTTGGCTTTTCCCTTTTTTATGCAACATGTACTCCTGCACTTTTTACATATAATTTCCATATAATTACTTAAAATTAAGAGGCAAATATTAGGTGCATATAGTTAACACTCCCTGAAAATTTAGTATCCTCTCAAAATTTTAGAGTAAAATGTAAAAATTTAGTATTTTGCATCCGTAAAGTAGAGATATACAATTTAATTTACCCTGTTTTATTGAGAGGATACAAAATTTATTTATAAATTTTCAGTAAAATTTTGTCACCTCACTTACGCTCACTTCGTTCGTGTATTTACAAAATTTTTGTAATTTTGAAAATCGTTCGGAGATTTTCAAAATTTCATTTTGAAAATACTCTCTGAATAGTTTATATATTGGACATGTTGCAAAATAACTTTTCAACCTTTGAATTCCTTTGAATTTTATTAATTTTCACATTTAAAATTTTTAATTTGCAACAACTCTATTAATAATCATAATGTATTAACATAAATTTAATACCTCTGAATAGTTACTAATAAATTTAAATTAATAAATTCAGATGAAAACCATAATATTATGCGGGGGAAAAGGAACACGCCTATGGCCGTTAAGCAGGGAGCAGCTTCCGAAGCAGTTTATAAAAATTTTTGATGACAAGTCGCTTTTTCAGAGAACCGTTGAAAGGGCAAAATTATTTTCACAGGAAGATGAAATTTTTATCGTAACAAATAAGGAATATAAATTCAGGGTTCTGGATGAATTAAAAGAAATCAACATAAGCATTCCCGAAAGAAATACTCTTCTGGAACCGTCAGGAAAGAACACACTTCCCGCAATTTATTTTGGAATAAAAACGATTAAAGAAATTTATGGTGACTGTAATGTAGAAGTCATTCCATCCGACCATGTTATAAATACAAACGATGCATATACGGAGGCATTTAAAACAGGAGAAATTTAGCAAATTACGAATTAGTAACCTTTGGAATAAATCCAAAGACGCCGCATACCGGTTATGGTTACATAGGAATCGGAAAAGCAACAAAAGAAGGAAATCATCACCTCACTGATGTTCGGAAGGCCTTTAAAGTTAAAGAATTTAAGGAAAAGCCAAATTTGGAAACGGCAAAAAAGTATGTCAGGGAGGGATATTTATGGAACAGCGGAATGTTTATCTTTAATACAAAAATTTTCATAG
>CCXY01000075.1_pt1 | contig 29171 bp, 23 predicted proteins | sample 244351 | NCBI WGS metagenome assembly CCXY01 (sample SAMEA2779768, study PRJEB6121) | groundwater metagenome | isolation source: sulfidic groundwater | reverse complement strand
CTGAATAGTTTATATATTAATGGTTATAATGTATTAACATAAATTTAATACCTACTGAATAGTTACTAAAAATTTAATAAAATAAAAATGAAAAAAATAAATAAAAACAAGGTTAAAGGAAATTAGATGTGTTGTTTATCGGAGCAGTAATTGCAGCAATAATTGGAATTGTTGTATTTTCAGGATGTATTGGCGAACCCCAAAAAGAACAAAAGTCAGCAATAGCCAAGAAAGAAACAAAAACATATACAGATGACTTAAACAGAACAGTTGAGATTCCAAAAAATCCGGAAAGAATAGTAATTACAACAACAACAGGTGTTGAAATTCTATTTGCAATAAACGCAGGTGATAAAATTATCGGAAGACCAAGTTCCACAACGTATCCCCCCGAAGCATTAAAAATAGATGACATTGGAAACCCCGGTTCTCTAAATTTAGAAAGGATATTAGAGAAAAACCCGGACTTAATAATAATACCAATATATGCGGAGAACCATATAACGCAAGCGGAGCAACTCAAGAGTTATAATTTAACTGTGTTGGCACTCAATTATCCAAACACGATAGATACAATATTAAATCATATAAAGGACCTAGGAAAAGTTGTCGGAAAAGAAAACGAAGCAAACGATTTAACAAAAAACATCACTTTTAGAATCAATAAAATTACAATGCTAACCAATGAACTGAATGAATCACAAAAACCAGGGGTGTATAAAGAATGGATATATCAAGGCAGTAGAGGATATACTGGCGGTAGAACATCCTTTCACAATGATATGTTTGCAATAGCAGGTGGTAAAAACATATTCAGTGATGTTGAAAAAACTTCATTTGAAGCAAATTTTGAAGAAGTGATAATCAGGAATCCGAAAGTCATAATTATAACCGCGGATTTGGATAAATTTAAGCCGGATGAATTAAAAGATGTGATAAAATCAAGACCAGGGTGGAATAATATTGATGCAGTCAAAAATAACTGGATTTGTATTGTTGAAAGTCATATAACATTTGCAAATCCTCGTTTAATCTATGGTATTGAAGAATACGCAAAATGTATCCATCCTGAATTATTTGAAAATGAAAAATAAAAAATCGAAGTATCCTCTCAATAAAACAGGGTAAATTAAATTGTATATCTCTACTTTACGGGTGCAAAATACTAAATTTTTACATTTTACCATAAAATTTTGAGAGGATACAAAATAAAAAGCTTTACATTGTCATTTTCAAAGAAAATTGAAAATCACATTGGTGCGATTAAGTACTTTATCTACCATTATAATTTAGCATTACATGTTTAGCACTACCATAAAATAAAATGGAAAAAATAAATAAAAACAAGATTAAAGGAAAATTAGATGTGTTGTTTATCAGAGCAGTAATTGCATCAATAATTGGAATTGTTGTATTTTCAGGATGTATTGGCGAACCCCAAAAAGAACAAAAATCATCACTGGCTGAGAAAAAAACAAAGTAACTATTCAGCCACCCAAAAATCACAGATAATTTAAAAATTTTTAGATTTTTAAAGATTGAAAATCTTGTGGATTTTCGGTAATTTTTTGAAAATTTCACAGGTAAAATTTTGTACTCTCTGAATAGTTTATATATTAATGGTTATAATGTATTAACATAAATTTAATACCTCTGAATAGTTACTAAAAATTTAATAAAATAAAAATGAAAAAAATAAATAAAAACAAGGTTAAAGGAAAATTAGATGTGTTGTTTATCGGAGCAGTAATTGCAGCAATAATTGGAATTGTTGTATTTTCAGGATGTATTGGCGAACCCCAAAAAGAACAAAAGTCAGCAATAGCCAAGAAAGAAACAAAAACATATACAGATGACTTAAACAGAACAGTTGAGATTCCAAAAAATCCGGAAAGAATAGTAGTTATAGCAACAGCAGATATTGAAATTCTATTTGCAATAAACGCAAGTGATAAAATTATCGGAAGACCAAATTTCCAAAAGTATCCACTGGAAGCATTAAAAATAGATGACATCGGAGGCATGTATCCTCTGAATTTAGAGAAGATAATGGATAAAAATCCTGATTTAATACTAATAACAATGACCTTCCAGGAGAAGTATATAAAGCAAGTAGAGCAACTTGGGAGTTATAATTTAACTGTGCTGGCATTCAATTATCCAAACACAATAGATGACATAATAAATCACATAACTGACATAGGGGAAGTTGTAGGAAAAGAAAACGAAGCAAATGATTTAACAGAGAACATCACTTTTAGAATCAATAAAATTACAATGCTAACCAATGAACTGAATGAATCACAAAAACCAGGGGTGTATAGAGAATGGATATATGAAAGCAATAAAGGAAGTACTGTCGGTAGAACAGCCAGGGACAATGAGCTAATTATAATGGCTGGTGGCAAAAACATATTCGGTGATGTTAAAAAAAGTTCATTTGAAGCAAATTTTGAAGAAGTGATAATCAAGAATCCAAAAGTCATAATTATAACCGCAAATTTGGATAAATTTAAGCTGGATGAATTAAAAGATGTGATAAAATCAAGACCTGGGTGGGAGAATATTGATGCAGTCAAAAATAACCGGATTTGTATTGTTGAAGATCAGATAACATGGGCAAATCCTCGTTTAATCCGAGGTCTTGAAGAATTTACAAAATGTATCCATCCTGAATTATTTGAAAATGAAAAATAACGAGAAAAAAGATAATCATAATACAACAACACAGAAGAAAAGAAAATATTACATCTCCTTATTGTTATTAATATTAGCACTATTTGCAGCAATTATCTTTTCAATTATGCTCGGTCCTGTGGAGATACATCCATTTACAACAATCAGTATATTTTTAAATAAACTCGGCTTGATAGATAGCAACTGGACACAAACAACAGAAACCATTGTTACAGATATAAGAGCGCCCCGGGTTCTCATTGCAGCATTGGTGGGTGCAGGTTTAGCAATTGCAGGAGCTGCAATGCAAGGATTATTTAAAAATCCGATGGCAGAACCCTATGTACTTGGAATGTCTTCCGGTGCAGCGGTTGGTGCTGCATTAGTTATCGTTCTTGGTATCGGTGTTGGAACATTTGGCACATTAAGTATTCAAGTGATGGCATTTTTCGGTGCACTTGGAACAATACTCGTTGTCTATGGTGTTGCAAGATCTGAGGGCAAGGTTCCAGTTGAAACCCTGCTTCTCGCGGGAATTGCAATGGGTGCTTTTTTGTATGCAGTTGTCTCCTTTATGAAGTTTATTGCTCCTGATCAAGCACTTCGTGATATAGTATTGTGGCTTATGGGTTCGTTTTCTATGTCACAATGGGATGACCTTTACATAGTAACTCCGTTAATACTTATTGGTATTGTTGGATTGTATGCATTTTCACGGGAATTAAATGCAATGCAGTTTGGTGAAGAAACAGCAATGTATCTTGGCGTGAAAGTGGAAACAGTAAAAAAGATCATACTGATTTTTGCGGCATTGATTACTGCAACAGGTGTTTCACATGCAGGCATTATTGGTTTTGTCGGTTTAATTATTCCGCATGTTGTGAGAATTTTAATTGGATCAGACCATCACATACTGCTGCCGGCATCAGCCCTTATGGGTGCGATTTTTTTAATCTTAGCCGATACATTAGCAAGAACTATCGCAGCTCCTACTGAAATACCAATAGGCATTATCACGGCGTTTGTCGGGGCACCATATTTCATATACCTTTTGAGAAGGAAAAAGAAGACGATGAGTTGGTGGTAAAATTAAAGTAAAATTAAGAATAAAAAATGAATACAGAAAACTTAAAAATAGAGAATCTATGTGTCGGATACAAAAATATAAATATCTTAAATGATATAACATTTTCAATAGGAATGGGAGAAATGGTCGGTATAATCGGTCCGAACGGTGCCGGAAAATCAACATTGCTAAAAGCAATAACATCTGTATTGCAGCCAAAAAAAGGTGTTGTGCTTTTAAATAAAAAAGATATCGGAAAAATAGACAGAAAGGAGATTGCAAGAACAATGGCAGTAGTTCCGCAAAACACATTAATATCCCCGATGTTTACTGTTTATGATATGGTTTCAATGGGCAGATACCCGCATATTAAAGACAGGTTCAGCCCGTTTGACGGTGCAGAGGATATAAAAATCGTAAATGATTCAATGAAAATGGTTGGAGTTGAGCATCTATCTGAAAAAACCCTTGATGCAGTGAGCGGTGGAGAAAGGCAGATGGCAGTTATTGCACGCGCACTTGCACAACAGCCGAAAATCCTAATACTTGATGAACCGACATCAAATTTGGATATAAATCACCAGATAAAGATATTAAAACTTGTAAAAAATATATCAAGGGATAAAAATATTTCCGTGATAATTGTTATACATGATTTAAACACTGCTGCAAGATTCTGTGATAAATTAATTTTACTCCATAACAAAAAAATCCTTGCAATCGGAACTCCTGAGGAGGTCTTGACAATTGAAAATATTATGAAGGCATATAAAGTTGAAGCCGAAGTGAATTATTCTGATACAATCAATTCAATGAATATCATTGTTCTTGATGAATTAGACGGTAAATTAGATGATGATTAAAACAAAATAAAAAATGATAGAAGATGCAATATTTTCAGCATTGAAGTTTCTCCTCTGGGTTGTGCCATTTATAATATTCGGAGTAATATTAGCCGAATTAATAATAACACTGAAATTTGTAAATAAAATTGTATGGATTACAAAACCAATGACCCGATTTGGACATTTGCGAAAGGAATGCGGCATAACCTTCCTTACTGCATTTGCATCCCCTGCAGCATCAAATTCTATGCTTATGGAATTTTACAATAAAAAGGTAATTGACAAAAAGGAATTATTTATCTCATCACTTGTGAATTCATTTCCTGCTATTCTTATGCATTGGAAGTATCTGCTGCCTATGATAGTTCCATTACTTGGAATTACAGGACTTATTTATTTTGGCGTGTTAATGGCTGTTGGATTTATTAAAACATTTGTTATTCTTATTGTTGGAAGGATTTTATTGCCAAAAAGAAACGATGACAGCGAAATAAAAAAAGAAAAACGACCCTGGATAAAGGAGGCATTTGAAATTAGTTTAAGGAATTCAAAGAAAACAATTGTTAGAATATCAAAATTAATGATTCCGATTACAATTATAGTTTTTATTTTAATTGATATCGGAGTGTTTAAGGCACTTGCTAATTATTTATCAGGGATTGCAGGGTATTTTCCAATTCCCTCAGAAGGACTAGCGGTGATTGCTACACAATTCGCAAACAACATCGTTGCATTCACTATTGCCGGAAATTTGTTGTCGGAAGGTGTATTAAGTTCAAAGGATGTTGTTTTAACGCTTATGGTTGGCAGTGTTTTATCTGAGATCGTTCATATCCATCATTCTATTCCTTATTATACAGGAATATTTGGGGTAAAACTTGGGATGCAGATACTGGTGATTGCAACTGGGTTGAGGATTGCTGTAATGATCCCAATTATTTTTGTGCTTGCTTTGTGGTGGTAAAAGGTTATGTGCCGTATAAAAGGGAACACATTTTTTGCTCTATAATTGGTGGTGTCCCGGAAATCGTTGCTTTAAACTATAGTGAATCCACTAACTTTTTCCATATATTACGGCTTCACATGATAGTAGATATATGCGTAAAATGTTAACAGATTTACTATAATATCATATGTATAGGGTAATTTTACATAATTTTGAGTTATTAACTCAACAGGATGTAAGAGAATTACCAAAAATGAACCNTTGCTATTGTGACAATATATAAAAAGGACAAAATTTTGACAATTTTTAAAGGTGGAATTTATGCGCATATATTGCTATGATATATAAGAGGTCTAAAAATTTTAGTTTTCTTACAACCTGTCAATAAAACAGAGTAAATTAAATTGTATATCTCTACTTTACGGGTGCAAAATACTAAATTTTTACATTTTACCCTAAAATTTTGAGAGGATACTTTTAATTTTAAAATTTTGTGGTGCTAAATAAGTAATGATAAAATTTAATGTTTATAGGTATCCTCTCAATAAAACATGGTAAATTAAATTGTATATCTCTACTTTACAGGTGCAAAATACTAAATTTTTACATTTTACCCTAAAATTTTGAGAGGATACGTTTATAGTGAATCTATCAACATTTTGCACCCAATATACGATTCATTAATCTGTTTCAATAGTGTAAAAAGTCAGCAGATTGAATATAAACCAAAATTCAATATCTGGAAAGNGCAAAATACATAAAATTCTTACAAAATATCATTACCTCTTTATCACTACCTAAAATTTTATGTCAAATTTCAAATTCCTTTTTAAAATTTATATTTTAAAATTTCAACAATCCTTTTTGCCAGATTTTCAGTTGTTTCCAAGCCATCTTTGTCATTCAGGACATCTCCGAGATTTCTTCCGATGGCAATTCCTCCGAAATGTGCGGTCTCTTTGTCACTAACAACAAGCATTTCGTGAATAAGCATGAAATTATGTATTGCCAAAATTACATATTCCTGCCCCCCGTTTCTGCTTCCTCCGACGGCAATCGCCCCTCCTATTTTATTTTTTAATTTTCTTCCCTGCCGCCTTAAAATAATTGTTTTATCCATCAGTTCCTTTAATTTTGCAGGAACATTTGCAAAATATGTCGGAGAGCCGATAATTATTGCCCTTGCATCAACCATATCATTTAAAATTTCATCGGTACTTATATCATCGGCAAGAGAGATAATTTTCGTTTTTAGTCCTTCTGCTTCACAGACATCCAATGCTTTTTTAACCAAAATTTCCGTATTTCCTTTTCTCGGAGACCCGCTTATTCCTAAAACATCAATTTTTGTTTCCATTTTGTTCAAATTTAAACACAATTTAAATTTAATATTATTAATTTTTATTCCAAAACTTTAAATTTTTATAATGAAAATCGCAATCACAGGTAAAGGAGGTGCAGGAAAAACAACAATCGCCGCACATCTCGGAAAAATTTTATCCGAAATGAATGCCGTTGGCAAAATTTTACTCATAGATGCGGATGCAACAAAAAATTTATCCGCATTTCTCGGATATGAAAATATAACACCCGTAAACAAAATAAAGGACATAACCGAAAAGAGAGCACGATTGGAAAACGGACTGGTAAATTTAAATCCTAATGTTTCTGACCTGATTGACAGATTTTCCGTCAAAATTTCGGAAAAGTTATATCTGCTTGCAATTGGTGGCGTTGAGAAGGCTGGAATGGGATGTCTATGTCCTGAAAATTCCATACTTAGGGCGATGCTAAAGGAGATCGTATTAAAAAGAAATGAAATTTCAGTCATTGATATGGAGGCAGGTCTGGAAATAATGAGCAGAGGAACTGTTAAAGGCGTTGATAAAATTTTAATAATTTGCGACCCTGGCTATGGTTCTGTTTCGGTTACAAAGGACATAATTAAATTTGCAAATGAGCTGAAAATAAAGGCGGATGTTATAGGCAACAAAATAAGGAATAAAGATGAAGAAGAATATCTTTCAAAAAATTTAAATTTAAAATTATTTCACGCAATTCCAGCAAGTGAAGATGTCCGAGATGCAACCATTAAAGGAACTTTGGTTTCGGAGGGAAAATTTTATGAAAGTGTTAAAGAACTGGCAGAAAAGATTATTGCTGAAATTTAATTTGAATACAAATTTTAAATAGCGAGGAATAGTTTTAGCGGAACTTTTATTATTTTATCTTCAATCATTTCAATGTCGCTGCTTCCTCCACTTATAATTATTCCATAATCAAATCCATTGATATTTTTTGCGGTTGTCTTTATTTGTTTTATTACTTCATTCTTGTCTCCAAAACCAATTTCGAATATAATTTTTTTGTTATCTGCTTTTAATACAAAATCCGCTCCGCCGGAAGATGAATCATACATTAAGTGTATCCTCTCAAAATTTTATGGTAAAATGTAAAAATTTAGTATTTTGCACCCGTAAAGTAGAGATATACAATTTAATTTGCCTTGTTTTATTGAGAGGATACCATTAAGTCAATTTTCCTAAAAGATTTATGCTTTAAAAAATCGCGAACAAAGACCAATGCTAATAGTCCTCCGAAATTTTCCCTTTGACCCCAGGAGACAAGATTCCTTTTAGAAAATCATCCCGGTTCTCAAAGAAGGTGTAATAAATAAAAATTTTATCGATTTTCTCACTTTTCCGAACCCCTCCCTGTAACTTCTTATCTCTACTAAAATACCGCTTTGAACCAATGCATCAATTATATTCCACAAAGATATATGATTATAGTCAATCTGCTGACTTTTTACACTATTGAAGCAGATTAACGAATCGTATATTGGGTGTAAAATGTTGATAGGTTCACTATAATCAATAAAAATCAACATAGGAGCGACTATGTTAAGTTAATTGTTGCATAATTTTTGACATTAAATTTATCGTTAAATTTATTTATCTTTATTTATATGTAATTTATATTTAATAATATAGAATGTAATTATTATAATATGCTCAATAAAGAGTGGAGGTTACTTGTGATTTTTTAACTGTTATAAGTGATTTACCCTTTAATATTGAGCAAGTTCAATTATTATAATAAATAATATATAAAAATAAAAAAAATTTAAAAGGATGTAAAAATGGCAGCAGCAAAAGCAACTGGGTATTGCGTAAAGTGCAAGGAGAAAGTAGATATAAAAGGAGCAAAGGAGGTAACAATGAAGAACGGCAGAAATGCAATGAGCGGAACTTGTCCGAAGTGCGAAACAAAGGTATTCTGTTTTGTTAAGGGATAAGAATAAATAAAATTTAAAAAAATTTAAAAGGATGTAAAAATGGCAGCAGCAAAAGCAACTGGGTATTGCGTAAAGTGCAAGGAGAAAGTAGATATAAAAGGAGCAAAGGAGGTAACAATGAAGAACGGCAGAAATGCAATGAGCGGAACTTGTCCGAAGTGCGAAACAAAGGTATTCTGTTTCCTTAAGGCTAAGGCATAAATATATCTGCATTTCACTATTTTATCTCTATAATAAGGGATAAAAAGGTTTTATATTTTTCTTTTTTTTCTTTTTGGGTTTATTTTTATGTTTTTAATATTGCATGACTATCGGCTAAATTAAATTTTGGCGAAATTAAATTTCGCCACATTAACACAAAACTGTACACAGTAGGGCAGTAATATATATCAATGGTAACCTTTATTTTCACTATTTTTTTAAATAGCCGATAGTCATGTATTGTTTTAAAAATTTTTGTTGAATAAAATAAAATGTTTGATGCCCATTGTCATCTGGATTTTAGTTCGTTTGATTCCGACCTGGAAGGGGTTATTAACAAAACTTATGATGAAGGACTCGGAATTGTCACCTGTGCAATTGATAATGCCGGGGTTAATAAAACATTAAATTTTTATGATAAATTTAAAGATAAGCGGCTTTTTATGACTTTTGGTATTTCCCCTACAAATTTTGATGAAAACGAACTCAAAAATTTTGTCTGTAATGTTGAAACATATAAGGACAAGATCATAGGAATCGGAGAAGTAGGGTTAGATTATTATCGGATTAATGATAAAGAAGCAAAAGAACAGCAAATAAAAAATTTTAAAAATTTTATTGACTTATCAAAGAAGCTGAATAAAAAGCTCGTAATTCATTCAAGAAATGCTGAAAAAGAGATAATTGAAATTTTAAAAGAAAGTAAAATAAATGCGATGATGCATTGTTTTTCAGGAAGTATAAAACAGGCATTGGAAGCGATTGATTTGGGGTGTATCATTTCAATTCCGACAACAGCTTATTATTCAAAAGGAAGGCAGAAAACGATTGAAAAAATTCCGATTGAAAACATTGTAACAGAAACAGATGCACCTTTTTTATCTCCGTTTCCCGAAAGAAGGACTGACAGGAACGAACCGTTAAACATAAAATATTTGGTAGAAAAAATTTCAGAAATTAAAAATTTATCTTTTGAAAAAGTTAGTGGGATAACAGAAGAAAATTTAAGAAATTTCTTTAAATTTTAAACCTATTTATGTTAAACCCCAACTCCGCCTTTTTTAGGTAATATTCCTAATCTGGTTGATGGCACTATAGTAGTTACCGCAAATTTTAGGGAATGGAGACATATAATTGAAATCAAGGGAAAGACAGATGCACAATGGGAAATAAGAAAAGCAGCAATTGAAATTTTAAAAGTCCTTAAAACGCATGCACCGGAGGCATTTGAGGACTTTGAGATTGATGAGGAAAAAGAAATTATAATAAAAAACAGGGTCAAAAATAAAAAATTTCTCACAATCCCGATTTATCCATAATTTCCTTCATTGCGTGCAAATTCCCGACAGGCATTATATGAACACCTTTAATCCCCTGACCTTTGATTTTATCAACTAAGTCAACACATAAATTTACTCCCGCTTCTTCAATAATCCCTTTTTGCCCCGTTTCTTTTTGCTTTTTCCTTGCCTCATTTATTTCATTCAGAAATTTTTCACCGACAACTATTCCGGGCAAAGTAAGTAAATATTTAAACATACCATAACTCCATATAGGAACGATTCCGACAAGAACTTTGTCCGCTATTTTTTCACCTATCGTTTTTTCGTATAAATTTAGAAAATTTGTTATCGGATCTATGCTGAATACTCCCTGCGTCTGAAAGAAATCGCATCCTGCAATTAATTTTCTCTTGACTTTATAAATTTCTCCGTCAAGTGGTGATGAAGTCGGGCTTAAACTTGCTCCGATGAAAAAATTTGTCTTTGCATTTAAATTTTTGTTTTCGTAATTTGTGTCCTTCCCGTTCCATAATTTTCCTTCGTTTAATTTTTTCAGCATAACGATCAGTGTCGTTGAGTCCATATCATAAACCGGCTTTGATTTCGGATTGTCTGATGCTCGACATGCGGGATGGTCTCCTGTAATTGAAAGTACATTTTCTATTCCGAATATTGCCGCACTAAGCAAATCATTTTGTAATGCAACACTATTTTTGTCTCTGACAACCTGCTGGAGTATCGGCTCAACGCCGTGCTGAATCATATAAATACTTGCTCCGAGTGATGACATCAGCACTCTTCCTCCGGGACCGTCAACGACATTTACACCTAAAATTCTTCCCATCAGCGGTTTCATTTCCTCAACTTCGTGGGCAAATAGTGTCTTGTCGGGACACGGCGGAGGGCTTACTTCTCCAGTTGCGATAAATTTCCTGTTAAATTTTTCCCTTAACAAACTCATTTTAATTAAATTTATTTTAAATTTTAAATTTTTTATGTATCCTCTCAAAATTTTAGGGTAAAGTGTAAAAATTTAGTATTTTGCACCTGTAAAGTAGAGATATACAATTTAATTTATTTACCCTGTTTTATTGAGAGGATATTTTTTTATTAATTTTAAATTTTTTAAATTTATTGTTTATTCCCATTCTGGGTAGTGCTAAATAGGTAATGATAAGTTATAATTTGTTGACAGGTTGTAAGAAAACTAAAATTTTAGACATCTTATATATTATAACAATATATACGCATAAATTCCACATTTAAAAATTGTCCAAATTTTGCCTTTTTATATATTGTCACAATAGCAAGGGTTCATTTTTGGTAATTCCCTTACATCCTGTTGAGATTATAGTCAATCTGCTGACTTTTTACACTATTGAGGCAGATTGATGAATCGTGGATTGGGTGTAAAATGTTGATAGATTCACTATAATACATGACTATCGGCAATTGACCAAATTAGATATTACCAGTTTACATTCAAGTTGTGGAGCAATGGTAATAATTAATTCGGTTAATTTTTTAATTTAGCCGATAGTCATGTAATATTTAAAATATCATTACATCTTTATCACTACCCCATTCCGCCCATTTTTTAAATAAAATTTCCTGTGATTTTACTGCTTTTTCTTTATCAAATTTAATAACTTTTTCATCGCTTCGCATTTCTTTTATTGTCGGAATGTAAATTTCGCTTTCGGGAAATTTAAATATACAAAGAGGATACGACTTTATAGAATTTCCGGTTCTTACTCCTGTTACATTGCTTTCCGGACAGCAACCCCTCATAAATCCCCTGCATCCTACCAAACCTTTCAATTGAGGCAGTTTTTCAGTTAAAGCAAAGTATATCTGCGAAGCAATTGTCCTGATTTCGGGTGCTGCTCTAACGCATAATCGCAAACCAATAAAATTTAACAGCGACCTTAAATTTATTGTTACATGATATGTTCCGGCGGCAATCGCAAAAGGTAGAACATATCTGGCAATTTCTCTCGGAACGCCGCCTTTATTTATTTTTCTGTATGTAGATATGGCGGCCCTTAAATTTTCAGTTATTATTCTCGTGGTTTCATCTTTATATTCACCGCTTAATAAATGTAATGGCACGATTACTTCGTAACCTTCGCTATCTTTATCTATCCCTTTGCTGACTTCAATATATCTCGTTGAATATCCGCTATGACTTACCAAACGATGCTCTAAAAACTCAGGTGCATTGCCTTTGGACATCTTCAGGTCAAATTTTATTATTATGTGTTCTAATGCAGAACCGTAATCGTTTTCAACCATCATGGAAAATACCTGAACGTCATTTACTACGTCAGGAACCCCCGAAACCCTTGCCGAATATACGACTTCTTTGAAAGCATTTTCTCCGTTTACAACTTCAAAATTCCATACTGTTGGTTTTATAATCCTGACCGAAATTTCTTCGGACATTTCACTTTGAATTTTAAATTTTATTTTTTTAATTTTTACAACCTCATTAACTCATGGCATCCTTATTTCCAAAATTTTATCTTTCATTCCCACCTTAACCATTTTATTGCAAATTTCTATCCACACACATGGTATTTTATTTTCATTTGTGCTTAATTCGCATAATCCATCGTGAACACCCGCGCAAGGTCCGTTTAATAATCCCTTCCTACACCTTGTTTTCGGGCATATTCCCACTGTTTCGCCCAAAATACAATCTCCACATCCCCTGCAGACCTCAACAAGTCTTTCTTCTTTCCTGTTTTCAATTCCGACCAAAAATGTATCATTTGCGGGCAGAACAGGAATTGTTTCATAAATTTCTGCGATTTGCTGAACTCCGGCACCGCAGGCAAGCGAAATAACGGCATCACATCCTTTTATAACTTCATTTAATGCGTCTTCAACAAGTTCCTTTCCGCACTGCTCCTCAACACACGATTCTATAATTTCAATATTTATGTTCTTTAATTTCGTATTAATTTTGAGCAGTTTTGCAAATTCCCCTGCTTGTTTTTGGCCACCAACTCTGTGAAAAGCCGTGCAGCCATTGCAACCGACCACAAGTACTTTCTTCTTGCCGGTTAAATTTTTCACTATTTCTTCCATTGGTTTTCTTTGTGCAGTAATCATTTTGATGTCTTTATATTGTGTTATTTTTATTACATTAAATTATCCCTTTAGACATAAGTAAATTTTTTGAATCCGAAAACTCTTTATCAAGTCCCAAATCTCCGTAAGAGTACCCGAGTGCAAGCCCCAGCAACTGGGTAACATAAATTACAGGAATATTAAATTTTTTATTAAATTTTTTTTCAATCTGCTTTTGCCTCATATCCAGATTGCTCTGGCACAAAGGACATGCGACAATAATTATTTCCGCTCCCGCATCCTTTGCGTTGGTTAAAATTTTATTGCACAACTCAAACGAAATATCCTGATTTGTTATCGAATATGAAGCGCCACAGCACTTTGTCTTTGAATTCCAGTCTAAAATTTCTGCACCTGTGATTTTCACCAATTCGTCCATTTCAGTAGGATTTTCAAAATTTTTTGAATTTGTAATTTCCGGCGGGCGCGTAAAAACACATCCGTAGTAACATGCTGCTTTCAAACCGTTCGCTTTTTTTGATATTTTATTTTTTATTTGAGCAATATGTTCGCTTAAATATGTCAAAGGATGTACAATTTCAATATTTTTTATGACATCACTGTATGTAACACCTGTTGATTCCTCCGCCTTTTTTCTTTGTTCCTCGTCATTTTCAAAATCGTGTTTGGCAAATATAAATCTGGAATAACAACCCATACAGGGAATTATTAATTCTTTAAGTTCCTGCTCTTTTGCAAGAGACAAATTTTTAAGTGCAAGTGCATCAGCCAAAAGAAGCGATGAACTGTGCGCTGGACTTGAACCGCAGCATATCCATTCCTTCAATTCCTCTAGCTCTATGTCCAACGCTTCATAGACCTTTTTGGTTGACATTGCGTATTCCTTTGATGTTCCGCTGGCAGAACATCCGGGATAATATCCTTTTTTAATCATCTTTTTGAATTTTATAAGTTTTTGTTCATATATTGGCTCTTATTTTCAACCCAGTGATGACAGCGAAATTTTTTGAAACTTCATAGCAACATCACGATATTAAATATAAAGGCCTATTCTTTTTGAAATGCCTAAAAACTAATTTGTATGTGCGTAAATTTTTTAAAACACAAAACTTGAGTAATGATTGTATGTTTAAATTTAATGTTTTCAATCCCTTTCATCAATCTCCCTTACTTTCCTGAATATTTCTTTTGCTGCATTTGCATTCTTTGACTTATGAGGAAATATTCCCATTCTGCCTTTCAGAATTAACGGAAGTCCAAGCTCCATATCCTGCAATAAATTTCCTGACTTTAGCTTATATTTTAAAAGCATTCCGACTTCATATAGCCGTCCGTTTTTTTCCACCGTATCAAGGAATGATTTGTTAAATATTGACTCACGATTTTCTACTCCTTTAAGATTGTATTCTATTTTTAAGATATCAATGATCTTAGGGATATTAATTCCGTTGGGACAGCGGGCATTGCAGGTATAACATGATACACATGCAGATATATCCTCATCTAAATTTATTCCCGATATAATTTTTCTTAATATTTTTCGCGGATTGAAATTTGAAATTTGTGATACCGGACAACCTGCACTGCATGTTCCGCAATTAAAACATTTGAGTAATTCTCCCTTTGTTTTTTTAATGATGTTTTTTCTCAAATTATCTTTGCTCTCGTTAATTTCCATTTTGATAGTTTATTATGAATTATTTATGTAACTATTCAACAACCCCAAAAATTACAGGTAATTTAAAAATTTTGGCTCTTATTTTCAACCCCGTGATGACAGCGAAATTTTTTGAAATTTTCATAGCAACATCACGATATTAAATATAAAAGCCTTATTTTTATAACTTGTTCAATTTATTTTTTCACAACCCCTTATTAATTTACTTTTTAATTTTAACGGATTCTGGCCTAAATTTTTCAATTCTTCTGTAAAGTCCTTAACAACATTTGCAAATCTTTGCCCTTCGGCAGCAGATACCCATTCAAGCCGCACCCTTCTCTCGTCTAATCCCGCATCTTTAATATAGTCCTTAATGCCATTCCTACTTTTTAGTCGTTTTTCGGCATGCACATTTCCGGAAATATAATGACAATCATTAATATGACAGCCCCCGATGAAAACACCATCTGCTCCGAGAAGTAATGCATTGTATATAAATTCCGGTTCCACCCTGCCGGAACACATAACTCTTATTAGCCGTATATTAGGAGGATACTGAAATCTTGAAACTCCGGCATTGTCCGCCCCGGCATAAGAACACCAGTTACATACAAAGCCGATAATTTTCGGTTCGTCCTCAGGAATGGTTTCAAGTGCTGCTTTTATCATGCTGTTTATCTGAATATCCGTAAAATTATTCATTTTTATTGCATTTACGGGACAAACAACCGAACATGCTCCGCAGCCCTTGCAAAGTAACGGGTTTGATTCTACAAAGTGTTTTTCATTGTCTCTATTCATTCTAAGAGCATTGTAAGGACAAACAACGATGCAATTCCCGCATGCGATACACTTTTCACTGTCAATTTCCGATGAAACCGCCTCGGTTTGGACAATGCCTTTTGTAAGCAGAATAGACGCTCTTCCTGCAGCAGCTAATGACTGGGAAATGGACTCGATTAGCAATTTCGGTGAATGTGCCATGCCGCAAACAAATATACCCTCTGTCGCAAAATCAACGGGTCGCAATTTCATATGTGCTTCTAAAAAGAAACCGCTTTGTGTTAATGGAACTTTAAGCATCTTTGACAAATCATCCGTATCGGTCCGCGGAATTATTGCAGAACTAAGAACTAGGAAATCTGCATCTATCTTAATATTCGCATGAATATATCTGTCCTCAACTTCAACACAAATTTTTCCTCCTTCAACACTGACATTTGGCGGTTTGTCTTTTTCATATCCGATAAAAATAATACCTTTTTCTCTTGCTTCTTTATAAAATTTTTCATTAAATCCATAAGTTCTTATGTCCCTGTAAAGCACAAAAATTTCCGTATCCTGATTTTGTTCTTTAGCTTTCAACGCGTTTTTAATTGCGACATTACAGCAAATTCTTGAACAATAGTTTCTTTCGTCATTTCTTGAACCGACACATTGTATCATCACTATTCTTTTTGCATTAACATTATTTTTTGATAATTTTTCTTCAAATTCGGATTGTGTCAATATTCCCGGATTTGTGCCATACATGAACTCCTTTGGCTTGTACTCCTTTGCCCCCGTAGCAACTATAATAACTCCTCCTTTTAGTGTGTCTTTATTTGTATTGTTTAAATTTATTGTGAAATCCCCGACATATCCTTCAACTGATTTAATTTCCGTATTGGTATATATCTTAATCAGATCTTTGTTAGTTACTTGAGTAATTAAATTATTTAAAAATTTTGATACATCCGGATCCGTAAGAGTATAAAGTACATTTTTTAAATTTCCCCCGAGTTCGGAATTTCTTTCAATAAGAGAAACACTATATCCCTGATTTGCTATTTCAAGTGCAGCAGTCATTCCGCTGACGCCTCCGCCAATCACCAGCGCCGACCTGATAACATCGGATGTTGTTGTCTTTAAAGGCACAGCGAGATTTACTTTTGCGACAGCCATCTTTACCAGGTCTTTTGCTTTTTCTGTCGCTTTAACCGGTTCATGAGAATGCACCCAGGAACAGTGGTCCCTTATGTTTGCCATCTCAAAAAGATACGGATTAAGCCCGGATTCAATGAGCGTTTCCCTGAAAAGCGGTTCGTGAGTTCTTGGCGAACATGCCGCGACGACCACTCTGTTTAAATTGTACTTTTCTATCGCATCTTTTATTTTCTTTTGGGTATCCTGCGAGCATGAGTAAGTATTCTCAGAAGAATAAACAACATTTGGCTGTGTTTTTGCATATTCTACAACATCAGGAACATTTACAACGCTGCCTATATTAATTCCGCAACGGCAAACGAATACACCTGTTCGCGGTTCGTTTCCTGTTTCTCTTTCAGATGGATGTTTCTTCTCCCCGGCAAAATTTATTTTTGAACCAGAAAGCAATGTCTTTGCCTTAGATGCCGCTGCAGACGCCTGCATCACCGTTTCCGGAATATCTTTCGGACCTGAAAAGGCACCGCATACATATATCCCATCCCTGCTCGTTTCAACAGGTGTTGTTTCTGTTGTCTTGCAAAACCCGTAATTATTCAGTTCAATTCCCGAGACATCTGCAATTTTTTTATTGTTCTTCGGAGGACATAAGCCAACCGCCAAAATAACCATATCAAATATTTCCCGTTCTATTTTTCCGTCTTCTGCTTCATAAGTCAAAATTAAATTTTTTGAATCACGCATTTCTTCAATAGAAGGCAGACATCTGTGATACTTTATATTCATATTTTTTGCCCGCTCAATATATTGTTCAAAATCCTTTCCGTAAGCCCTCATATCAATATAAAATACATCGCATTCAATATCCTGATGCTCTTTTATTATCATCGCCTCTTTTGTTGAATACATACAACAAACCGATGAACAATATTCATTTTCTTTATCTCTTGAACCCACACACTGTATAAAGCCGATTTTTTTTGGCGATTTGCTGTCGAATGGCCTTAATACAATACCGTTAGAAGGTCCGGACGCGCACATCATCCTTTCGGCCTCAATGCTTGTAACGACATTTTTATATCTTCCGTATCCATACTGGTACTTCTTACAGGCATCAAATTCTTCAAATCCCTGTGCAAAGATTATTGCTCCCGCATTAAGTTCAGCTTCTTCATCTTTTTGCTCAAAATCAATTGCGTTTGCAGTACATGCCTTAATGCAATTCCGTGCACATTTTCCGTGTTTTAAAAAAAGACACTGTTCCTTATCAACTATGTATTTCAGAGGAACCGCCTGAGGGAACGGAATATATATTGCCCCTCTTTTTCGCAGACCTTCGTCAAACTCGTTTGGAAATTTGTTCTTTAACACACACTTTTCCGCACACAAACCACACCCCACACATTTGTCATTTATGTATCTTGCTTTTTTCCTGACTGTTACTTTAAAATTACCTGCAAATCCGTCTATTCTTTCTATTTCGGAATTTGTTAAAATTTCTATATTCTGATGTCTGCTGACATCAACCATCTTAGGCGAAAGAATACACATAGAACAATCATTCGTAGGAAATGTCTTGTCTAATTGTGCCATAGTCCCTCCAATACTCGGATTTTTCTCAATAAGATAAATCTTAAAGCCGGATTCCGCTAAATCAAGTGCCGCCTGCATACCTCCGATTCCCCCGCCGACAACTATGACCGAATGAGCCGGTTCATGTTTTTCAGATGCAACCATATTTAAATTTTATTTTAAATTTGTAAAAATTTATTTATTGAATGAATGAAAACAACTAAATTTGATTTATAAGTCATTGATTTTTATTTTTTGTGTGCAATTTTTCAAACTTGTTTGAAAATATACGAATATGCTCAATAAAGAGTGGATGTTACTTGTGATTTTTTAACTGTTATAAATGGTTTGCCTTTTAATATTGAGCAAGTTCAAATATACTGAAAATCTTTGAGATTTTCAATCTTTAAAAATCTATGGGATTTTTAGTAGCGATAAAGATGTAATGATATTTTAAATATTGGAGTTGTTGCAAATTAAAAATTTTAAATGTGAAAATTAATAAAATTCAACAGGATGTAAGGGAATTACCAAAAATGAACCCTTGCTATTGTGACAATATATAAAAAGGCAAAATTTGGACAATTTTTAAAGGTGGAATTTATGCGTATATATTGTTATAATATATAAGAGGTCTAAAAATTTTAGTTTTCTTACAACCTGTCAAAGGACTTCAAAGGTGGAAAAGTTATTTTGCAACATGTCTATTATAGTGAATCTATCAACATTTACACCCAATCTACGATTCATCAATCTGCTTCAATAGTGTAAAAAGTCAGCAGATTGACTATAATCTCAATTTTAATTATGATTCAAGAAATTATAACTTATCATTACTTATTTAGCACTACCGGATTTTTAAATGAGAGCGAAGCGAACTTATTTTTAAATTTATTGAATTTGCTCAATATTAAAGAGTAAATCACTTATAACAGTTAAAAAATCACAAGTAACTTCCACTCTTTATTGAGCATATTTAGTTTATTTAAAAATCTCCGAATGTTAGTGAGGTGAAGCAAATTTATTTCAAAAACGCAAAGTTTTTAAAAGCCGCGAACGATGGGCTGCCCTATTTTCTTTCAACAGGCTGTAAGGGAATGTAAAAGTTGAAGGTGAAAAAACACAAATTTTTCAAAAATTGAAGGTGAATTTTTTAGTTTCCTTACAACCTGTCAAAACTTCTTCTGGAGTTTTTCCAAATGCAGAACAACAGGGAAGTTCCGGTAATATTGCAATATATCCCTTATCTTCTTCGCTATAAAATATTTCTATTGTGTCCTTATATATTTTTCTATTGTATCCTCATATATTTTATTCATTTTCTAATTAGCGGATAACAAAGAGTCAGAGTTATGCCCAATAAGGATTTTTTATATATTTATAAGCACAAATCCCAGCATATCCTCCTTCACCTATTGCCTCAGGAATCTTAAGCCACTTTTGTGTAATATCTCCTGCTGCAAAGATGCCTTTTATACTTGTTCTCATTGTTTCATCAACTATAATTTTCATCTTCCGTTCATCTGTCTTAACTTTTATTTTTTCAAGAAAATCACTGTGCGGAACATTACCTAATGCGAGAAAAATTTCATCAAATTCCTCGGTCTTTGTTTCGTTTGTCAGGTTATTTGCAAATATTACTTTTTTAACCCTGTTGTTTTCTCCTAAAATTTCCTTTGTTTCCGTATTCCACAAAATTTTAACTTTACTCTGCGATATATCGTTCTGGTTTTTTTCATTTGCTCTGAATACATCCTTCCTGTGCATTATTGTTGTTTCCGCTCCTGCTTGAGCAAGTCCGACTGCCCATTCAACCGCCGTATCTCCTCCGCCGGCAACCAAAATCTTCTTGTTAGCATATAAATTTGGGTCTGTCAGTGTGTAATTGACGCCGTTTAAATTTTCTCCATGCACATTTGCTTTTCGTGGCTTTCCGAGTACACCTATTGTTATTATTACTGCCTTTGCAGTGTATTTGTTTTTATTTGTTTCAACTAAAATTTCATCGGCTGCATCATCTCTTGTTATATTTTCAATACTCTCATTCTCTTTTATTTCAACACCTTCTTCTTTTATGTGCCCAACAAATATATCTGCAACCTGCTTTCCTGTCATATTCCTGAATCCGAGAGTATTATCAACGATTTTCCACGGAAAATTATTCATCGGTGCTCCTCCGGCAGAAGCAGCATCAATTACAAGTGTTTTTAATTTATAGCATACTGCGGTCAATGCAGCAGAAAGTCCTGCAGGTCCTCCCCCGACAACAATAAGGTCGTAATCCATTTTAAAAAATTTATTATTATAATTATATCTATTATTTATTAAGATTTAAGATTAATAATTTTAAATTTAACATTATAAATTAAACATAATTTAAAATAAATCTATAGCGTCAAAATTCCGTTGGAATTGAGCATCAAAAAGAGAGATATTCATAAATATTTTGGGTTAACATAAACATTTTTTAGAGATGAAATATTAATCTTTTATATGCAGCTTTAATTCTGTCCACAACTTCTTGTGGGATAAATTTTATTGTCTTCATATTATTTCATTAGGAGTAAATATGATTAAATGATATTTAAGTTTACTCGTTACGAAATAATTTAGCGTTTTTGATAAAAACAGATGATGGAAATTATAAGATCCTAACTAATAATTTTACAAGTAGTAAAAAATCATGGAAAAAGCTAACGGATTCTTGACGCTATAGCAAAATTTAATTGATAATTTCAAGAAATATAAGTGGCTCACTTCTATTTGCTACTCAACCATTAATATCTATATTCTTATGCTAATTATCATAGTGAATCTATCAACATTTTACACCCGATATACGATTCATTAATCTGCTTCAAGAGTGTAAAAAGCCAGCAGATTGACTATAAAAGATTATAATTCCTCTGTGGATTATAAATAAAGCAACATCCAAAATAGAAGTTTTGCATATGGTTTTATGAGCCATCACAGTGAAAAATGAAAATTTAAACTTATTATTGATTAAATAGGGCTCTTATTTTCAACCCCGTGATGACAGCAAAATTTTTTGAAATTTCATAGCAACATCACGATATTAAATATAAGAGCCTTAAATAGTAATTTCTATAAAATTTTATAAATTTTAACAAAGTTTTTAACTAACTATAAATGTATGCATTTATAGGTATCGGACAGGGCGGCTGCGGATTACTTGATTCCGCTTTTTATGACAAGGACTTATTTAAGGTAGCAAAACCAATAGCAATAAATTCCACTGCAAAGGATCTGAAAAATTTAAAGCACATAAAACAGGAATACTGGCTTGGAATGAGTAAAGATAAAGGATTTATTGACGGAACGACAAAAAATTTAGAAAGTTATCTGGTTGGCGGATACGGACAGGACAGAACAAAATCAAAAGACGATGCAGAAAGACAATATTCCGATTTGCAGGAAAAAATAAGATATTATCTTGAAACACGAACAGCGAGAGGAAAAGAAATGGCAGTTCAGTTTGCATTTTTGATGACATCTCTCGGCGGAGGAACCGGAAGCGGATTAAGTCCGGCAATCGCAAAAATTTTAAAGGATTTTGGAATATATGTAATTGCTGTTCTGATTACTCCTGCAAAAAGTGAGGGTTCTCTTACTGCAAAAAATGCCGTTGAGGCATTGAATGAAATTTATAATTATGCCGATTCAATAATCCTCGCGAGTAACGAAAAAATTTCTTATGCCCAGAATATAGAAGCATTATTTTCACGATATAATGATTATATTGCACGCAGTTTGGTTGATATTTGCGAGGGAATGACACTTGAACAAATTGACCCGGCAAAATTTGAAGGAAATCCGCCTGTAATAGATATGAAAGACTTCATTACCGCAACATCATTTCTTGATACACATAAGCCAGGGTTTTCCGTTATAGGAAGGGCGAGTGATAATATCAAGGATATGCTGCATTACAGTTTTTCCGGTCGGGGGCTATAAAGAGATTGATGCAATTGGTTTGATTCAGCAGGCAATGCTTAAATTATCTGCTGACATTGATGATGACGCAAAGAAAAATTTATGCTTACTCCGCCTTCCGCACCAGTATTTAACATCCGAAAGCAAAATGATAAATACAGAGGTTGTGAGAAATTTTTTGCTTGAAAAAACAGAGTTGAACGAAACGCATTTTGGGATATCCTTAACAAAGAGAAATCTGGCAACGGCAACGTTGATTTCGTGCCATTCCAAAAAGCCAAGGGATTTTGAAATGCTTGAGGAATCAGCGGAGAAATACAAAGGGTAATTAAATTTCCGGTAGTGCTAAATAAGTAATAGACTTGTTGCAAATTAATAATTATAACTTAACTTTATTACTTGTTTAAATTACATTAGCTCTTATTTTAAATTTGTGATAAGTTCGCTTTGCTCTCATTTCAAAATGCTTCGACATTTTGAAAGATTGAAAACTCGTAGTTTTCAGTATATTTTAAAAAAAAATTGAAATGACAGCGAAAAATTTTTGAATTTTATGACAACCTCGCGACCTTAAAAATATGGTAGTGATAAAGATGTAATGATATTTTAAACATTATAGTGAATCTATCAACATTTACATCCAATCTATAATTCATCAATCTGCTTCAATAGTGTAAAAAGTCAGCAGATTGACTATAATCTCAATTTTAATTATGATTCAACATGATGTAAGGGAATTACCAAAAATGAACCCTTGCTATTGTGACAATATATAAAAAGGCAAAATTTGGACAATTTTTAAAGGTGGAATTTATGCGCATATATTGTTATAACAGATAAGAGGTCTAAAAATTTTAGTTTCCTTACAACCTGTCAACAAATTATAACTTATCATTACCTATTTAGCACCACAAAAAATATGAGTCAAATTAATTTGCAACATGTCTATTGAATTACCGAAGCCTTTTTACGAGGCAAATGCGTAAGTCCTACTGATAATTGTTTTTACCTGATAATTGTATTTTAAAACGAATATTAAAATGAATATGAAAATAATCCGCGATCCGATTCATAAGGACATTGAATTAAGCGAAGTTGAACTGAAAATATTAGACACCTCGCAAATGCAGCGACTGCGGAGAATAAAGCAAAACGGGCTTGCTTATATTGTTTATCCTGCTATGAATGCGACAAGATTTGAACATTCTCTTGGCGTGATGTATCTGGCTGGAAAGGTTGCCCGGCATTTAAATTTAAGTAAAGAAGATGCACAGGATTTGCGTCTCGCCGGATTGCTGCACGATACCGGCCATCTTCCATTCTCGCATCTTTTAAAAATAAAAAATTTCTCCCACGAGGAAAATTCCGCACGACTCATAAAACAGACCGAAATTACAGACATATTAAATTTTTACGGAATTGAAGCAAATAAAATCACAGACCTTATATTCGGAAGAGGTGTTTACGGAAAAATTATCTCATCCGACATTGATGTTGACAAGATGGATTATTTGATTCGGGATTCGTATTATGCAGGAGTTGCTTACGGAATTATTGATATTGACAGGGTAATCGGCTGCCTGAAATTTTACGAAAAAAAATTAGTTATTGACGAAGGTGGATTAGAAGCAGTAGAAAAATTGCTCATAGCGAGAAATATGATGCACCAGACGGTTTACCGGCACCACACAAAAAGAATTGCCGAAAAGATGTTTTCAAGGGCTTATGATTACGCAAAAGAAAATCTGACAATTGAAAAATTATCGGAAATGGATGACTGCGATTTATTAAATTTTTTGGAAAATAAAGATAATGAGAGTACTGCAAAGCCATACATAAAAGAAATTTTAACCAGTATAAAAAACAGACATTTATTCAAGCGGTTTTATGTTGCGAAATATGAAGAAATAGGGGAAATTTTTTGCGCGGATGTTAAAGACGATGAGAAGAAATTTGAATGCAAAATATGCGATGCATTAAGCATTCCTTATGATTATCTGCTCGTTGATTTACCTGAGATACGGCTGAAGGAATACGATGCGATGATTGCTTCAAATACCGAAATTTACAAAATAGATGAAATTTCAGAACTTGCAAATGCATTAAAACAAACAGAAATTTCACGATTGACTTTTTGCATTTACGCTGATGGAAAATATGCTGACCGGCAAAAGGACTTCATTCCGGAAAAATTTATACCTTTTAAACAGCAGAAACTGGAAATTTAGAAATATAATCATTATAATCGTAATTATTATTAATTTTATTAAGGGGTTGTGAAAAAATAAATTGAACAAATTATAAAAATAATTATCTTTACCTACATTCCGCACATCTGATCAAATTTTTTTAATTTCCGATTGTTTTTCGCAAAATTTAGACAAAAAATTTGTAAATTTTATCATTTTGAGGGGGATGTGCGGAAAGTCGGTCTTTACAAAACAAAAATAATTATTAGACAGTTTGCAAATTAATTTGACTCATATTTTTAAGGTCGCGAGGTTGTCATAAAATTCAAAAATTTTTCGCTGTCATTTCAATTTTTTTTGAAATATAATCCAAAATGGAATTACACAATAAATGAACTTGCTCAATATTAAAGGGTAAATCACCCATAACCGTCAAAAAATCACAAGTAACCTCCACTCTTTATTGAGCATATTCCAAAAATCAATAAATAATCATCCGAATGATAATGGCACATATCAAACACAAAAATAACATGAACGAACAGGAGACAAGAATAAATAAAGTAATTGAGGGTATTGATGAGGAAAACACATCTGTCTTATTTGAGGTGTGGAAAAAATATTTGGAAGGTGTTTTAATTTTTCCTTTTGAGGCGAGGGTTTCGGGAGATTTGAAAGGTGATGAGGAAATATTTGACAAAGATAACAGAATAACAGTTAAGAAGATAAGTGAAATAGATGACACTTACGGGATAATTGTCGAAGGGTGGAAACTTGAAGTGAAAAAAGGGAGGAAAAAATTTCAACTTCCTTTGGATGACTTAAAGGTAACTGACGAAGAATCCTCAAATTATCAATACATTAACGATTATTCCGTTTGGATGGCAAATCGCTGATTGTTTATTATTTTTTTATTCTTTTTATTCCTATCCTGACCTCAAAATCTTCAATCTCCCAATCCTTGACATAATAAATTTCCGAAATTTTTTCCGAATGTAATGGAACTAAATTTATCTTTGTTCTTGTTTCGTGTTCAATCAATGCCTTTGAGTCATTAATTATGGTACTAAATTCATCATCACCCTCAATAACACATTCCACAACATTTAATTCTTCAAGATCTAAATCCTTTCTCATTGTCTGAATCCTTCTTATCACTTCCCGTGCTATTCCTATCCCGAACAATTCCTCATCAATCTCTGTGCTGATATATACAATCCCTCCGTCAAATTTCTCACCTACAATACCTTCCGGAAGCAACGTTTCGGTCTTTATATCCTCCTGTGTTATTTCGATCCCGTTAATTTTTATCCTTCCATGCCTGTTTATTATTTTATATTCTTCATCTGAAATTTTGCCGATTATATTAACAACATCTGCTGTTTTCTCCCTGAATTTCTTTCCAATAGAGGCATAATTCGGTTTGATTTTCATGGTTGTATTTATTTTTTCATAAGAAATTTTATTTGCATTTGCCAGTGTTAAAATCGCCTGCTCTACTTCATGCAAGTCACTTGTTTTATCGTTTTGTATATTAACATTTATTTCTCTGATTGGCCATCTCAGTTTTATTTTTGCCTCCTCTCTCGCTGACAAGACACAATTAACAATGTCATTGCATAACTCAAGTTTCGTATTCAGTTTTTCGTCAATCAGTGATTCATCATATTCGGGAAATAGGTACAGATGCACACTTTCCTCTGTCGTAGGAGTAAAAAGTGTTTTGTATATATATTCGGCAATATGGGGTGCGAGCGGCGATAAAATTTTACAAAATTTATCCATAGTGTAAAACAGAGTGAAATAAGCGGTCTCTTTTTCCTTGCTCTCTTTTTCCATCCACACCCTATGTCTTATGAGTTTGAGGTAATACCTGCTTAGAATATTTATAAATTTTTCCGTTTCATTGACACTTGTATGGATGTTAAATTTATTAAAATTTTCTTTCGTGTTTTTAACGAGCGAATTGATGAGTGAAATTAACATTCTATCCTCAATCTGCAAATCGTTCTTTATTTGAGCAAAATATTCCTTACTGCTCCTATATTTGTCATAGACATAATTATCAAGTCCGCCGTATGTCTTTATAAAGGCAACAACATTTAGCAGCATATTCATTAATTTGTCGGTATTTTTAACCTCTTCCATTGAAAATTTCAAATCATCCCATGGAGTTATGCTTAAAACATACATTCGCATAACATCCACTCCGAATTGAGCCACTACATCTTTGGGATTTATAACATTTCCAAGTGATTTTGACATTTTCTTGCCCTTCTCATCAAGTGTAAATCCGTGATAAAGGACATTTTTATAAGCAACCGAATCAAAAGCAATCGTTCCCATAACCAAAAGCGAATAAAACCACCCTCTTGTCTGGTCACTTCCTTCTGTTATAAAGTCAGGAGGAAATAAAGACATTTTACTTTTGTCAGCGGGATATCCTAAATTTGCCCAGGATGCACTTCCTGAATCAAGCCATACATCCATGACATCCTTCACTCTATTCATATAACTTCCGCATTTCTCACATTTTATAACAACATTATCAACAAAATTTTTATGCAAATCACTTATTTCTTCTTCGCTGTTGAGCTTTTTTAAATTTCTTAAATTTCCTTCTTCAACAATATAGCCCTTTTCTGCTAATTCAGAAATTGTTCCGATAACATCAATATTATTACACTTTTCGCATTTCCAGACCGGAAGAGGTGTATTCCAGTATCTTTGTCTGCTTATGCACCAGTCGGTTGGTTCTTTTATCCAGTTCTCAAACCTGCTGGTTCCGCCGTGTCCGATAAAATTTGGAATCCAGTTAACCTTCTCATTGTTCCTTAACAATTCATCCCTTATTTTTGATATTGCTATGAACCACTGTTTTGTCTTTCTTAATAAAAGCGGCGTATGACATCGCCAGCAATGCGGATATGTGTGAGTTACATTCTCTTTTTTCAGCAATTTTCCTGTTTCTTTTAAGGTATTTATGATTATTTTATTTGCATCCTTTATATAAATTCCTTTGTATGGCTCTATTGTAAATTTTCCCGATTCATCAACAGGAGAAAGGGAATAAAGGTGATATTTTTCTCCGACACTCGCATCTTCTTCACCGTGTCCGGGGGCAATATGCACACATCCCGAGCCATCTTCTTCACAGACCAATTCTTTAGCCATTACAATTTTGTGTTCTACTTTGTTCTGTGCCGGAATGTTTAATATCGGTTCATATTGTAAATTTTCAAGTTCTTTTCCTTTGAATATTTCAATGATGTTTATATTTAAATTATTTAAATTTTCGTTTTTACTTTCATCTTTACTATTTTCTTCGGAATTTTCAATACTTTCTGTTTTAACTTCTTTATTTTTTGCATTAACTCCTAATACATCGTCTTTGTACTTCTTTTTCTTTATGTCCTTCATATCATTTCCTTTGCTTTTTTGCCCTCCGAATATTCTCTTTATGCTGTTCCTGCTGCATATCACTCTTTCTGTCACACCTATCTCATTTTCATACTCAACAATACAATAATCAATCTCCGGATTTACCGCAATTGCAACATTTGCAGGAAGTGTCCACGGAGTTGTTGTCCATATAACAACATAAGTATTTTTAAATTTATTATTGTATTGATTGTTGTATTGAGCGTTATTTTTTAATTTTGTCCGGACATAGATTGCCGTATCGGTAACCTCTTTATACCCGTCTGCCACTTCATAGCCGGCCATTGCCGTCTCGCATCTCGGACACCAGTGGATAACTTTTTCTTTTTCATACAACAAATTTTTTTCATATGCCCGTTTAATTCCGAACCAGACACCTTCCATATAATGTTTATCTATTGTCCGATACGAATTTTCCCAGTCAAGCCATACGGTAAGTTCTTTCAGCTGGGAGGTCATTGCCTGCATATTTGTTATTGCAAAATTTTTACATTCTTCTATAAATTTATCCGTTCCGAAAATTTCAATATCCTTCTTTGTTTTTATTCCGAATTTTCCCTCAACCTTTACTTCTATCGGCAGTCCGTGCATATCCCAGCCTGCTCTCTTAAAAACATTATAGCCCTGTGATGTTTTATAGCGAATAATAGCGTCCTTGATAATATGATTCCACGCATGTCCTATATGTGCTTCTCCGCTTGTAAATGGCGGTCCCTGACAAAAATAGAAGTGCTGAACGCTGTCTTTATTTAAATTTTTAAATTTATCTATAACATTATGCGTGTTCCAGAAATTTTCAATATCTTTTTCTATATCAATGAGTCCTTTTTTCTGCATTTTTAAAATTTGCTATTTAAATTTTTGCTTATAAAATAAGTTATAAAATCAGTTATAAAATTATGCCTGAAATCAAATAAATGCGATTAGATTAATTTAAGTAATATTTAATACCCCATTCATAATAGATAATAAAATTTAGGTTTGCCTAAAATTTAAATACATAAATTTAAAATGACTG